>SESB01000006.1_pt1 | contig 145018 bp, 161 predicted proteins | sample 3171441 | NCBI WGS metagenome assembly SESB01 (sample SAMN06051867, study PRJNA518727) | freshwater metagenome | biome: subpolar coniferous forest; feature: holomictic lake; material: water; isolation source: holomictic Lake 227, 6 m depth | place: Canada: near Kenora, Ontario | collected...
GGCAGTAAAAATGCAAAGTCAAAAAATCCGTATTCGTTTGAAAGCTTTTGATTATCGTTTGATCGATCAGTCTGCTCAAGAAATTGTAGAAACAGCAAAACGTACTGGCGCCGTTGTAAAAGGCCCAGTTCCATTGCCAACTCGTATTGAGCGTTTTGATATTTTGCGTTCACCACACGTAAATAAAACTTCACGTGATCAGTTTGAAATTCGCACACACCAACGTTTAATGGATATTGTTGATCCGACTGATAAAACAGTTGATGCATTGATGAAATTAGATTTACCAGCGGGTGTTGATGTTGAGATTAAGCTGTAAAAAGCAGGCAGTAGATTTAAAGTTGTAATGTAAACGAGAGTTCGGTATAATCCGCGCTCTTTCAGAGAAGTCGGTCAATTGTAATCGGCTTTTTAACTAAATATAAGGAATCGATCATGAGCTTAGGGCTTATTGGTCGCAAGGTTGGTATGACACGCCTGTTTACAGAGGATGGCGCAAGCGTCCCTGTTACGGTGTTAGAGGTTGTGCCTAACCGTGTGACACAGATTAAGACGATTGCTACTGATGGCTATACAGGCCTTCAAGTTGCTTTCGGCGAACGTCGCGCTAGCCGTATCAACAAAGCTTTGACTGGGCATTATGCTAAGTCAGGCTCTGCTGCAGGTGCTGGTATCCACGAATTCTCAGTGACTGATGATGTTTTAGCTGGCTACACTGCTGGTGCGAATATTACTGTTGATATTTTCCAAGAAGGTCAAATGGTTGATGTGACCGGAACTTCTCTTGGTAAGGGTTTTGCTGGCGCTATTAAACGCCATCACTTCTCATCAAACCGTGCGTCTCACGGTAACTCAAGATCGCACAATGTCCCAGGTTCTATTGGTATGGCGCAAGATCCAGGTCGAGTATTTCCTGGTAAGCGTATGCCTGGGCATTTGGGTGCTGTTCAAGTAACAACACAAAACTTACAAGTCGTACGCGTTGATGTTGAACGCAACCTATTGTTGATTAAAGGTGCTATTCCAGGCTCTAAAGGCGGTGATGTAGTTGTACGTCCAGCTGTTAAAGCCAAGTCTTCTAATAAGGCGGCCAAATAATGGAAATCAAATTAATCGACAAAAGCGGTAAGGTAACAAAGTCAGCCTTAGAGCTTTCAGATGTAACTTTTGCTCGCGAATTTAATGAAGCCTTGGTGCATCAAGTTGTTGTTGCCTACCAAGCAAATGCGCGTACAGCAACTCGTGCTCAATTGGGTCGCGGTAACGTAAGTCACACTACACACAAGCCATGGAACCAAAAAGGTACTGGCCGTGCACGTGCAGGTATGAGCTCAAGCCCTATCTGGCGTGGAGGTGGTCGTGCATTCCCAAATAGTCCTGATGAAAATTTCAGCCACAAAGTAAATCGTAAGGCTTACCGTGCGGGTATGTGCGCAATTCTTTCTGAGCTAGTTCGTCAAACACGTTTGTCAGTGATTGAAGAATTCAGTGTAGACACACCGAAAACTAAAAATCTTGTTGAAAAGATCAAAGGCTTAGGTTTTGCTGATGGCGTTTTATTGTTGGTAGATGGTTTCGATGAAAACTTGTATCTATCAGCACGTAACATTCCTAACGTGTTAGTTGTTGAAGCTCAATACGTTGATCCTGTTAGCTTAGTGCGCTTCCCAAATGTGGTTGCAACTAAAGCTGCAGTGAAGAAGCTTGAGGAGATGCTAGCATGAGCGCGAATCTAAATTTAGTAAAAATCCAAGATCGTTTGCTGCAAGTTATTTTGGCTCCGCAAATTACTGAAAAGGCAACTCGCATTGCTGATCATAATCAGCAAATTGCATTCAAAGTGCGTACAGATGCTACTAAGCCTGAAATCAAGGCTGCAGTGGAGCTTGTATTTAAAGTTGAAGTGCAATCCGTAACGGTAGCTAACGTTAAGGGTAAAGAGAAACGTGCTGGCCGCATTATGGGTCGCCGTAAAGACTGGAAGAAAGCTTATGTAAGCTTGAAGCCAGGCCAAGAAATTAATTTTGCAGCGGGCGAATAGGAGAAATCATGGCACTGATTAAAGTCAAGCCAACTTCACCAGGTCGGCGCGCCGTAGTAAAGGTGGTAACACCTGATCTATATAAGGGCAAGCCTTATGCGCCGCTGCTGGAGAAGCAAAGCAAAAATGCAGGTCGTAATAACAACGGCCATATTACAATCCGTCACCAAGGTGGTGGCCATAAACAACATTACCGTTTAGTAGATTTCCGTCGCAATAAAGACGGAATTCCAGCTAAGGTTGAGCACATTGAATACGATCCAAATCGTAGCGCACACATTGCGTTGTTATGTTATGCCGACGGTGAGCGTCGCTATATCATCGCTCCGCGTGGCGTAGCTGCTGGCGCACAATTGATTAGTGGTTCAGATGCGCCTATAAAAGTAGGTAACGCACTGCCATTGCGCAATATCCCAGTCGGTAGCACGATTCATTGCATCGAATTGCAACCTGGTAAAGGTGCTCAGTTGGCTCGTTCAGCTGGTACTTCAGTGCAATTATTAGCACGTGAAGGTAGCTACGCTCAATTGCGTTTACGTTCAGGCGAGGTTCGTCGTGTGCACGTTGATTGCAAAGCAACGCTTGGTGAAGTAGGTAATGAAGAACATTCATTGCGCTCTATCGGTAAAGCTGGTGCGATGCGCTGGCGCGGTGTGCGTCCTACAGTTCGCGGTGTTGTAATGAACCCGGTAGATCACCCACACGGTGGTGGTGAGGGTAAAACAGCTGCTGGTATGAATCCAGTGAGCCCATGGGGTACTCCAACCAAGGGTTATCGCACTCGTAGCAACAAGCGCACTGACAATATGCGTGTTTCACGCCGTCCTGCGAATAAGAGGTAATCAATATGGCACGTTCAATTAAAAAAGGTCCATTTATCGATGGTCATTTGGCTAAAAAAGTAGAGAAAGCGGCTGAGACGCGCGATCGTAAACCAATTAAAACATGGTCACGTAGATCTACAATTTTACCTGACTTCATAGGTTTGACCATTGCGGTTCATAACGGCAAGCAACACGTACCTGTGTTGATTTCAGAAAACATGGTTGGCCACAAGCTCGGAGAATTTGCGTTAACACGTACATTCAAAGGTCATGCAGCCGATAAGAAAGCTAAGAAGTAGGAGATGATGATGCAAGTATCTGCAGTTTTAAAAGGTGTACATCTTTCTCCACAGAAAGCTCGCTTAGTCGCGGATTTAGTGCGCGGTAAGAAAGTTGACAATGCCCTTAACATCTTGCAATTCTCACCTAAAAAAGGTGCGGAAATAATCAAGAAAGTGCTTGAGTCGGCAATTGCTAACGCTGAACACAACAATGGTGCCGATATCGATGAATTGAAGGTAACTTCAATCTATGTAGACAAAGGTACCGTATTAAAGCGTATCCGTGCTCGTGCTAAAGGTCGCGCTGGTCGCATTACCAAACCAACTTGTCATATTAATTTGACAGTGGGTAACTAAAGGAATCGTTATGGGTCAGAAAATTCATCCAATTGGTTTCCGTCTGAGCGTCCAAAAGAATTGGACATCACGTTGGTATGCCAACAGCAAAAATTTCGCGGCAATGTTGAATAGCGACATTAAGGTTCGTGAGTTCCTTAATAAGAAGCTAGCCCACGCTGCTGTAAGCAAGATAATTATTGAGCGTCCTGCAAAGAACGCAAAAATCACTATCTACAGTGCACGTCCAGGTATCGTGATTGGTAAGAAGGGTGAAGATATTGAAACTTTACGCTCTAGCATTCAAGGCCTGATGGGCGTTCCTGTTCATTTGAATATTGAAGAAGTGCGTAAGCCAGAAATCGACGCTACATTGATTGCACAGAGCATTGCTCAGCAATTAGAAAAGCGTGTGATGTTCCGTCGCGCGATGAAGCGTGCGATGCAAAATGCAATGCGTTTGGGCGCTCAAGGCATCAAGATTATGAGCTCAGGCCGCTTAAACGGTATTGAGATTGCGCGTACTGAATGGTATCGCGAAGGTCGTGTGCCACTTCATACATTACGTGCTGATATTGATTATGGTGTTGCAGAAGCTTTGACAACATACGGTATCATCGGTATCAAAGTTTGGGTATTCAAAGGCGAAGTGTTTGACAACAAGGGTGAACAACCAGTTGTTGCTCAAGTCGCAGAACCAGAAAAGAAAGTAAGAAAGTCGGGGGCAAAAAATGCTACAGCCAGCTAGACAAAAATTCCGTAAGATGCAAAAAGGCCGTAATAAAGGCATTGCAACTACGGGCAACAAAGTGAGTTTTGGCGAATTCGGTTTGAAAGCGGTTGGTCGTGGTCGCCTTACTGCACGTCAAATTGAGGCAGCTCGTCGCGTGATGACCCGTCATATTAAACGTGGTGGTCGCGTATGGATTCGTATTTTTCCTGATCAGCCAATTTCTAAGAAACCAGCTGAAGTTCGTATGGGTAATGGTAAAGGTAGTACAGAGTACTACGTTGCACAAATTCAGCCCGGAAAAATGCTTTATGAAATGGACGGTGTTAGTGAAGAGTTGGCCCGTGAGGCTTTCAAATTGGCAGCTGCGAAATTGCCAATTGAAACAACATTCGCCACACGTCATCTCGGGAGTTAATGATGAAAGCAACTGAATTAAGAGCGAAATCTGTTGATGAATTAAATGCTGAGTTGATTGAATTGCGTCGTGCGCAGTTTTCTATGCGCATGCAATTAGCAACACAACAACTCAACAAGGTTGATCAAATTCGTAAGGTTCGCAGGGATGTAGCTCGTGTTCGCACAGTTCTTGCGGAAAAATCAAAGTCATCTGCTAACGCAGCTTAAACGGAGTCATTATGAGTAACGATTTAGCAACAAATAAAGTCGTCCGTACATTAAGCGGTCGAGTAGTAAGTGACAAAATGGATAAAACAGTCACTGTTTTGGTTGAACGTAAAGTGAAGCATCCTTTGATCGGTAAAGTTATTCGTCGCTCAAACAAGTTTCATGCGCATGACGAAACAAATGAATGTAAAGAAGGTGATTTGGTCGTGATTGAAGAAACACGTCCACTTTCAAAATCTAAAACTTGGAAAGTTAGCAAAGTAATCGCTAAATCTACAAGCGTGTAAATATATTGCATCTGTAATGGATGCAGTATATAATGTTGGACTTTTCGGCACTCGTGGCTTAGGCCTTAGCTAGTGCCCCAATACTGACCGTAGTGCTGTCGGCCGTGGAAGACAAGCGGCTGGTGTTGGTTTAACGGATTAAGTTGGAGATTATTCTCATGATTCAAATGCAATCTCGGCTAGATGTTGCCGACAATACCGGTGCACGTTCTGTAATGTGTATCAAAGTATTGGGCGGATCAAAGCGTCGTTACGCAAGTATTGGCGATGTTATCAAGGTCAGCATTAAAGATGCTGCGCCACGTGGTCGCGTCAAGAAAGGCGAAGTTTATAGTGCTGTTGTCGTACGAACAGCTAAGGGTGTTCGTCGTGCAGACGGTTCTTTAGTTAAGTTCGATAGCAACGCAGCTGTTCTACTAAATAACAAGCTAGAGCCAATTGGTACTCGTATTTTTGGACCGGTTACACGTGAATTACGTGGTGAGCGTTTCATGAAGATCGTTTCTTTAGCACCAGAAGTATTGTAAGGATTTGCTGAATGAATAAAATTCGTAAAGGTGACGAAGTTATCCTGAATACAGGTAAGGATAAGGGTAAGCGTGGCACGGTATTAAACGTTCTTGATACTGGTCATGTTGTAGTTGAAGGCGCAAACATGGTGAAGAAACATGCTAAACCAAACCCAATGCGTGGGGTGGTTGGCGGTATCATCAATAAAGAGATGCCAATTGATATCTCTAATGTTGCTTTGTTTAATCCTGCCACCCAAAAGGGTGAGCGTGTTGGCTTCAAGACGTTAGATGATGGACGCAAAGTGCGCGTCTTCAAATCTAGCGGCGAAGTTGTTGACGCGTAAGCGCGAGAGGCATAAGAAAACAAATGGCTCGTTTAAAAGATTTTTATAAAGATACAGTGGTTAAGTCTTTAACTGAACAGTTCGGTTACAAGTCTCCAATGCAAGTTCCACGCATTGAAAAGATCACGCTGAATATGGGCGTTGGTGAAGCTGTTGCTGATAAAAAAGTAATGGAAAATGCGGTAGGTGATATGGAGAAAATCGCTGGTCAAAAACCAATTGTAACCAAAGCAAAGAAATCAGTTGCTGCGTTTAAGATTCGTGATGACTATCCTGTTGGTTGTAAGGTGACATTGCGCCGTGAACGTATGTATGAGTTCCTGGATCGCTTGGTCACTGTTGCAATCCCACGTATTCGAGATTTTCGTGGTATTTCTGCAAAATCATTTGATGGTCGTGGTAACTACAACATGGGCGTTAAAGAGCAGATAATTTTCCCTGAAATTGAATATGACAAAATTGATGCGTTGCGTGGTATGAATATCACCATAACAACGACAGCTAAAACTGATGAAGAAGCGCGTGCACTTTTAACTGCATTCAGCTTTCCGTTTAGAAACTGAGGATCTCATGGCTAAGACATGTATGATTGAGCGCGAACAAAAACGTCGCGAAACGGTTGAAAAATACGCTGCTAAGCGTACTGAAATTATGGCGGTGCTTAACGATGTTAATGCCTCTCCAGAAGATCGCCGTACTGCACGTTTGAAGTTGCAAAGTTTGCCACGTAATGCAAGTCCAGTAAGGCTGCGTAATCGCTGTGCTTTAACTGGTCGTCCACGTGGTGTGTTTAGTAAATTTGGCATTGCGCGAAGTAAGTTGCGCGAGTTAATGATGCGTGGCGAAGTGCCAGGCGTCACTAAAGCTAGCTGGTAACGGAGGAATTTAACGATGAGTATGAGTGATCCGATTGCCGATATGCTAACCCGCATTCGTAATGCGCAAAGCACCAACAAGCCTACAGTATCTATGCCGTCATCTAAATTAAAGTGCGCGATTGCTAGCGTATTAAAAGATGAGGGTTATATTGATGAGTTTGGTGTGCAAACAGTTGAAGGCAAGCCAACATTAAACATTGGCCTTAAGTATTATGCTGGTCAACCAGTTATTGAGAAGATTGACCGCGTAAGTCGTCCAGGTCTTCGTGTATATCGTGGTAGCCAAGATATTCCTAAGGTAATGAACGGCCTCGGCGTGACGATTGTGTCAACGTCCAAGGGTGTAATGACTGATCGTAAAGCATCAGCCGCCGGCATCGGTGGTGAAGTGTTATGCGTAGTAGCTTAAGGAGCGAAAATGTCTCGTGTAGCTAAGAACCCTGTCGCTATCCCAGCTAAGGTTGAGGTAGTCTTGAACCTAGATAGTATTAATGTAAGCGGTCCGTTAGGTAAACTAACGCATCCTCTTACAGGTGCGGTAACGTTAACGCGCGAAGGTGAAACAATTACTTTTGTTGCTGCAAACGATAGTCAGCATTCACGTGCAATGTCCGGTACATTGCGTGCGTTAGTTGCAAATATGGTGAAGGGTGTATCCGAGGGATTCACACGTAAGTTATCTCTAGTTGGCGTTGGATATAAGGCGCAAGCACAAGGTACTGTGTTGAATTTAGAATTGGGTTACTCACATCCTATTAATCACAAAATGCCAGCTGGTGTTACTGTTGAAACTCCATCTCTTACAGAAGTAATTCTAAAGGGTGTTGATAAACAAGTAGTTGGTCAAGTTGCTGCTCAAATCCGTGGTTACAGAGCACCTGAGCCTTACAAAGGCAAAGGCGTTCGTTACTCTGATGAAGTAGTGATTATTAAAGAAACCAAGAAGAAGTAAGGTTTAAACCATGAACAATGTAAATTCACGCTTGCGTCGCGCACGTAAAACCCGTGCCAAAATCGCCGAATTGAAAGTAACCCGTCTTTGTGTTCACCGTAGTAACGGTCACATCTACGCACAAATTATTGCTGATAGTGGCGATAAGGTCCTAGCAAGTGCATCTTCGCTAGAAGCTGAAGTTCGTAAGAGTTTGGCAAATGGCGGAAATATTGCTGCCGCAGCAATTATTGGTAAGCGCATCGCTGAAAAAGCGAAAAAAGCTGGTGTTACTACAGTAGCGTTTGACCGTTCTGGTTATAAATACCATGGCCGTATTAAAGCGTTGGCAGAAGCTGCCCGCGAAAATGGCTTGTCCTTCTAATAGACGGGGTTGATGATGGCAAAAGAAATGGAACAACAGCAAACCGATGGTTTGCGTGAAAAAATGATCACAGTCAACCGCGTGACCAAAGTGGTCAAGGGCGGTCGTATTATGAGTTTTGCTGCACTTACTGTTGTTGGTGACGGGGATGGTGCAGTTGGAATGGGTAAAGGCAAGGCACGTGAAGTACCAGTTGCTGTTCAAAAAGCAATGGATGAAGCGCGTCGGGAAATGGTTAAAGTGAGCTTGAATAATGGCACACTACATCATGCAGTGACTGGTGTTCATGGCGCTGCAAAAGTTTTCATTCAGCCTGCATCTGAAGGTACTGGAATTATTGCTGGTGGCGCGATGCGAGCTATTTTTGAAGTGATGGGTATTACTAACGTATTGGCAAAATGCATTGGTTCTACAAATCCTTATAACGTTGTTCGTGCAACACTTAACGGCTTGCAGTCAATGAATACGCCTGCTGAAATCGCTGCTAAACGTGGTAAATCTGTAGAAGAAATTAGAGGCTAATATGGCTAAGGCAAATAAAGAGACAGTTGCTACTGTTAAGGTTACTTTGATTAAAAGTACCATTGGAAGAATTGCTTCACACAAAGCTTGTGTAGCTGGTTTAGGTATTCGTCGTATGCATCACACAGTAGAAGTTTTAGATACTCCTGCTAACCGTGGGATGATTAACGCCGTTAACTATCTGTTAAAGGTGGAGTCATAATGAAATTAAATACTATTAGTCCTGCAGAAGGCAGTAAGCACGCTAAGCGTCGCGTTGGCCGTGGTATCGGATCTGGCCTTGGTAAGACGGCGGGTCGCGGTCACAAAGGTCAAAAATCACGTACTGGTGGTTTCCATAAGGTGGGTTTCGAAGGCGGTCAAATGCCATTGCAACGTCGTTTACCAAAGCGTGGTTTTGTATCATTGACGAAGAATGATACGGCTCGTGTACGTACAAGCGAATTGCTTTTGGTTGATGCTAAAGTTATTGATATTCTGACTTTAAAAGCTGCGAACATTGTTCCTGGTTTTGTTAAGTCTGTAAAAGTTTATTTGTCTGGCGATATAAGTCGTGCAGTTTCTGTGCAAGGTTTGTTGCTGACTAAAGGTGCTCGCGCTGCTCTTGAAGCTGCTGGCGGCACAATCGAAGAGTAATAAGTTGGCAAACGATAATATTTTAAGTGCAGTAAGTAAAACAGGTGAACTAAAAAGTCGCTTGCTATTTGTTTTAGGTGCGCTTGTTGTTTATCGTTTGGGTGCTCATATACCAGTGCCAGGTATTAATGCCGATGTATTAGCAAAGTTGTTTGAGTCGCAAAGTGGCGGCATTCTGGGAATGTTTAATATGTTTTCAGGTGGTGCCCTTTCAAGATTCACAGTATTTGCGCTAGGTATCATGCCTTACATTTCTTCATCAATTATTATGCAGCTTTTGACTGTTGTTTCCCCTCAAATGGAGCAGCTGAAAAAAGAAGGTGAAGCTGGTAGAAGGCAAATTACGAAATATACTAGATACGGAACGGTGCTTTTAGCTACATTTCAAGCGCTAGGTATTGCGATAGCTTTAGAGTCGCAAGCTAACTTAGTATTAGATCCAGGCCTTATGTTTAGGTTGACTGCTGTTGTAACTTTGGTAAGTGGCACAATGTTTTTGATGTGGTTGGGCGAGCAAATTACAGAGCGCGGCATTGGTAATGGCATTTCTATCATTATCTTTGCTGGTATCGTGGCAGGTTTGCCGAATGCAGTATTTAAAACATTGGAGCTTGCAAGTAGTGGTGCTTTTAATCCTGTATTCGTGATTTTCTTGTTTGCTGCGACTATTCTAGTGACGGCGTTTGTTGTATTTGTTGAGCGTGGACAAAGAAAAATCACTGTAAATTATGCAAAAAGGCAGGTTGGTCGGCAGGTGATGGGCGGGCAAACAAGTCATTTGCCATTGAAGCTAAATATGGCTGGTGTTATTCCACCAATTTTTGCTTCTAGTATTATTTTGTTTCCTGCCACCCTGGCTGGGTGGTTTGGGAGTAATGAGAACTTTTCGTGGCTTAAAGACATTGGGACGAAATTGTCTCCTGGGCAGCCGCTTTACATACTGTTCTTTGTTAGTGCGATTATATTTTTCTGTTTCTTCTATACGGCTTTAGTTTTTAACCCTAAAGAAACAGCAGATAATTTAAAAAAGAGTGGTGCTTTTGTTCCAGGAATTCGACCTGGCGAGCAAACTGCTAAGTATATTGATCGTATCATGGGTCGATTGACCTTGGTTGGTGCGGTATACATTACATTAGTGTGTTTATTGCCAGAGTTTTTGATTTTAAAATTTAATGTGCCATTTTATTTCGGTGGTACATCTCTGTTAATTATTGTTGTGGTTACTATGGACTTCATGACGCAAGTGCAAGCGCATTTGATGTCACATCAATATGAAGGTTTGCTGAAAAAAGCAAACTTCAAAAATGGTTCAGCAAGTTCACGCTAATTTAATCAGAGAGTGAGCTTTATAGTACATGGCAAAAGAAGACAGAATTGAGATGCAGGGGGAGATTCTAGAAAATCTCCCAAATGCTACATTTAGAGTTAAGTTGGAAAATGGACATATCGTTTTGGGTTATATATCAGGAAAGATGCGTATGCACTACATTCGTATCTTACCTGGTGACAAAGTAACAGTTGAAATGACCCCGTATGATCTTTCGCGAGCACGGATTATTTTCCGCGCTAAATAGAATTAGTAATAATTATTTGGATTTTGTGAGGCAAAAATGAGAGTTCGTGCATCAGTAAAGGCTTTGTGCCGTCATTGTAAAGTTGTTCGTCGTCGTGGTGTTGTGCGCGTTATTTGCACTGATCCAAGACATAAACAACGCCAAGGTTAATTGGTCGTTGTAAGGAAGTTGAGAATAGTCCTTTGCCAATTGTTATAACCTGGCATAGGTGTTAAAATTTAGGGCTTTTTTGGCGATATAGAATATAAAACGCCATAATTTTGGAGTAGATACATGGCTCGGATAGCAGGGGTAAACATCCCAAATCATAAGCACACTGAAATCGCATTAACTTCGATTTACGGTGTAGGACGCAATACTGCAAAACAAATCTGTGCTGCAGCTGGTGTATTGACGACTGCAAAAGTTAAGGATCTTAACGATGCAGAAGTTGAAAAGCTGCGTGATGAAGTTGCAAAGCTACAAGTTGAAGGCGACCTGCGTCGTGAAGTTTCAATGAATATTAAGCGATTAATGGACTTAGGTTGCTATCGTGGTGTTCGTCACCGCCGTGGCTTGCCTGTTCGTGGTCAGCGCACAAAAACAAATGCGCGAACACGTAAGGGTCCAGTGAAGCCTATTAAGCAATCCAAGTAAGGAATAAGTAAACATGGCTAAAGCTAACGTACGTGTACGCAAAAAAGTTAAAAAGAACATTGCCGAGGGCATTGCCCACGTTCATGCTTCATTTAACAATACAATTATTACGATCACAGATCGCCAAGGTAACGCGCTCTCATGGGCAACATCTGGCGGGGCTGGTTTTAAGGGTTCTCGTAAGAGCACACCATTTGCTGCTCAGGTTGCTGCAGAGGCTGCTGGAAAAGCTGCACAAGAATGTGGTGTTAAGAACCTTGAGGTTCGTATTAAAGGGCCTGGTCCAGGACGCGAATCAGCTGTTCGTGCTTTGAACGCGGTTGGTTTTAAAATCACTAGCATTTCAGATGTGACGCCAGTTCCACACAATGGTTGCCGTCCACCTAAAAAGCGTCGTATTTAGTACGCCGCAATTAAGAAGTAAGATTTAATAGGAGAAATACCTTGGCTAGAAATCTCGATCCTAAGTGCCGTCAGTGTCGCCGTGAAGGCGAAAAACTTTTCCTTAAAGGCGAAAAGTGTTTCACAGACAAATGCGCTATCGAAAAACGTAATTTTCCACCAGGTCAACATGGACAACGTCGCAATCAACGTTTATCAGACTATGGTGTTCAATTACGTGAGAAACAAAAGTTGCGTCGCATCTATGGCGTTTTAGAGAAACAATTCCGTAGCTACTATGCAGAGGCTGACCGTCAAAAAGGCATTACTGGTGAAAACTTGTTGCAGCTTTTGGAATGTCGTTTGGATAACGTTACTTACCGTATGGGCTTAGGTGCATCACGCACTGAAGCACGTCAGATCGTTCGCCATAATAGTATTTTGGTTAACGGCAAGCGTGTAAATATACCTTCATACCAAGTGAAGCCTGGTGACACAGTTCAGGTTGCTCCGGCATCTGCTAATCAATTGCGCATTAAAGGCGCAATGGCTGCGGCTGAACAACGCGGGTTTCCTGAATGGATCGAAGTAGATGTTAAGGCGCTCAAGGGCACATTTAAAGCTAAGCCACAACGTGATGAATTACCTGCAACAATTAATGAATCACTAGTTGTTGAGCTTTACTCTAAGTAATTTAATTTAGGACCGTAAGGAAAGTTTATGCAAAACAGTCCGACTGAATATTTGAAGCCACGTGTTGTGGATGTTGAAGTTATTTCTCCATTACGTGCACGTGTTACTTTAGAACCTATGGAACGTGGATTTGGCTATACGCTGGGTAACGCACTGCGCCGGGTATTGTTATCTTCAATTCCTGGCTTTGCGATTACAGAAGTTAAAATTGATGGTGTTGTTCATGAATATTCAACTATTGATGGCGTTCAAGAAGACGTTGTTGATATTTTGTTGAATCTTAAGGGTGTAGCGTTAAAGCTTAACAATAAGAGTGAAACAATCCTTACATTGAGCAAATCCTCTGAGGGCGTTGTAACCGCTGGTGATTTTGAAACAGGCCATGATGCTGAAATTTTTAACCCAAATCACGTAATTGCTCATCTTACTAAAGGCGGCAAGCTGAATTTGGAAGTGAAGGTTGAAATGGGCCGTGGATATCAACCTGTACCTGTTCGTCAAAGGACAGATGAAGATCGTATTTTAGGCTTTATCATGATTGATGCCTCATTTAGCCCTATTAACAAGGTAAGTTATCATGTTGAGAGTGCTCGTGTAGAACAAAGAACTGACTTAGATAAGCTTGTAATGGATGTTGAGACAAACGGGGTTATGGAACCTGAACAAGCAATTCGTGATGCTGCGCGCATTTTGATTGGTCAATTGTCAGTATTCGCTGATCTTGAGGGTGCTCCAACAGAAGTTGAGGTTAAACAAGTACCTCAAGTTGACCCAATCCTATTACGTCCGGTGGATGATTTGGAATTGACAGTTCGTTCTGCAAATTGTTTAAAAGCCGAAAATATTTACTATATTGGTGATTTGATTCAACGCAGTGAAAATGAGTTATTGAAGGCGCCTAACTTGGGCCGTAAATCACTTAATGAGATTAAAGATGTTTTAGCCTCTAAAGGTCTTACTTTAGGTATGAAATTAGAGAACTGGCCGCCAGTTGGCCTGGAAAAAGTATAATAGTAAAGGTGTGAGGATATCACTATGCGTCATCGCAACAGTAATCGTAAACTAAATCGTACCAGCAGCCATCGTCAGGCAATGTTGCGTAACATGGCAACATCATTGTTGCGTCATGAAGTTATTAAAACAACTTTGCCAAAAGCAAAAGAACTTCGTCGTGTTGCAGAGCCTCTGATCACATTGGGTAAAAATGCGACTTTGGCAAACCGTCGTTTGGCGTTTAGTCGTCTTCGTGATAGAGATATCGTTGGTAAATTGTTCAATGAACTAGGCCCTCGTTATTCAGCACGTCCAGGTGGTTACCTACGTATTTTAAAATGCGGTTTCCGTAATGGTGACAATGCACCCATGGCCTTAGTTGAATTAGTAGATCGACCAGACACTTCTTCAGAATTAGTTGTAGCTGAGTAAATTTAATGATTTAAGAAAAAGCCGGTTAATAGCCGGCTTTTTTATTGCGCTTTGATAAACAATTCTAGTGCTACTTCGTTAAAAGGCCAATTGAGATCCTGTTTTGTTGATAGACATTGAAATACGGGAATTTTTAATCCGTACTTTTGTAGCAAATTGTCGTTCTCAGTGATATCTATTTTTGCATAAATGATGTGCATGTCTTGTATGGTTGAGTTAATGAGCTTTTCAGCGTCTTCACATAAATGACAGGCGCTTGTGCCATATAAAATATACTTTTTCTTCATAGGGTTGATGGCTTTTATAGCGATTTATTAAAACTTCCTTTGGGTTATGTTATATCATCAAAAAATTGCGGTATTCGCGATACTTTTACCGTTAACAAAGTATTAAATAATTCTCTGCGAGTATATTAAATGGCAGAAGTCCCAGAAATTAAAGAAAGCTTACAAGAAAGTCTTCAGCAAGTGATTCACTTGCTAGGTAAGCATAAGCTTATTGCGGATTTGGTGCGTAAGCAAGAATTAGATATGCCTAAGCAATTGCTTGTTGAAACATTAGTTGACAAGCAAAACCTCGTATTACTCCAAAAAAAACTTGATCAACTTCATCCTGCAGACGTAGCGCATATTCTTGAGGCTCTGCCCTTGGAAGAGCGTTTACTGGTATGGGATCTAGTTAAGGCGGAGCGTGACGGAGAAATCCTGCTCGAAGTTTCTGATGCTGTTCGGCAAACACTTATTGCCGATATGGATAGTGAGGAGTTACTAGCTGCTGCTGAACAGTTAGATACTGATGAACTTGCAGATCTAGCACCGGATTTACCAACGGATGTTCTTCATGATTTGTTAGAAAGTCTCGATATTCAGAATCGTGAACGATTGCAATCAGCACTTGCTTACCCTCACAATGCCGTAGGGGCATTGATGGATTTTGATATCCTAACGATTCGTGAGGATATTACCTTGGAGGTAGCGCTTCGTTACTTGCGTCGGATTGGCTCCCTGCCAGACCATACAGATAAGCTTTTTGTAGTGGATAGACATGACATTCTGCGTGGCGTACTTCCGTTAAAACGTTTGGTCGTGAAGGATCTTGATCTAGGCGTGGCTGAAATTATGGCGGATGATCCTGTTGTATTTCACCCAGATGATTTGGCGGATGATGCATCAAAGGCCTTTGAACGTTACGACTTAGTTACCGCCCCTGTCGTTGATGAAAATAACAAGCTTGTTGGGCGCTTAACCGTTGATACGGTCATGGATTACATTCGTGAAGAGGCTGAGAGTGATATGTTATCTATGGCAGGCTTACGTGAAGAAGAGGATTTGTTTTCTTCCGTATGGAAGTCAGTGCAAAATCGTTGGACATGGTTAGCCGTTAATTTAGTTACAGCACTGATTGCTTCCCGTGTAATTGGTTTGTTTGAAGGCTCAATAGAAAAGACTGTGGCTTTGGCAGCCCTTATGCCAATTGTGGCAGGGATTGGTGGTAATTCTGGCAACCAAACTACCACTATGATCGTTAGAGGCTTAGCACTTGGTCAAATTGCTTCCCATAATATGCAGGCTCTTCTTAAAAAGGAATTGGGTGTTAGTTTGTTGAATGGGTTGATTTGGGGTGGCGTTTTGGGTCTAATTGCTTTTGCGCTGTATCAAAATAGCACGTTAAGTCTAGTTATGACTGCTGCGATGACTATTAATTTGTTACTTGCTGCGGTTATGGGAGTGATTATTCCTTTAATGATGACTAGGCTTGGTCGAGATCCCGCTGTGGGCTCTAGTGTTTTGATTACGGCTATGACAGATAGTGGCGGGTTCTTCATTTTTCTGGGTTTGGCGGCGATATTTTTACGATGAATATAGAAATGCATTTACTTTGGACTGAGTTGCTTGCGGATTTGCCTACAGCGGTAATGCTTTGGCAATTCACTGTTATTTTTGCCAGTTTTGGTTGTGCATGGCTGTTGAGTCGCTTAATGCGTTCTTATGTAATCACCTATGCGCCTCAAGCTTGGCAAAAAGAAATTGGTGGCCTCAATCGTATTTTGTTTCCATTATCTTCAATAGTGCTGATTTATCTTTGCAGCATTATTCTAAGTCATTGGCAGCACGTGAGCCTGTTGATGCTTTGCGTAAACTTTTTGTGGGCAATGGTCGCTATTCGATTATGCATATACGGTTTACGCTATATATTTACTGAGGGTAGCTGGATGCGCTCGATTGAGCGCCTAATATCAAGAGTTATTTGGGCTATTCTTGCTTTAAATTTGAGCGGATTTTGGTTGCCAATATTAAACTCTTTAGAGGAAATTACATTTAAAGTTGGCAAGTCACATCTCAATGCTCTAATTGTAATTCAGGCAATTCTGACAATATTGCTTACATTGTTTCTGACCCTTTCATTGAGTCGAATGATAGAAAATAGAATGATGCGGGTGGAAAGAATTGATATTAACGTCCGTGTAGTTTTATCAAAGCTTATACGTATAGGTCTTTCTGTCATTGCTGTACTAATTGCATTATCAGGGGTAGGGATAGACATTACCTTGCTGTCTGTATTTGGGGGCGCATTTGGTGTTGGATTGGGTTTTGGTTTGCAAAAGATTGCAAGCAATTACATTAGTGGTTTTGCTATCTTGCTTGACGACTCGGTCCACATTGGTGATGTGGTTACGGTAGATAGCCACTATGGAGTGGTCAGTGAATTACGATTTCGGTACATGATTCTTCGTAAGCTCGATGGAACAGAAGTGGTTATTCCCCATGAAATTCTTATGTCTACGGTGTTTATTAACCACTCTTATACGGACCGTAAAGGCCGAATAACGATGCCAATTCAAGTTAGCTATGACAGTGACCTTGATTCAGTGATTACGATCGTTAGAGAGGCCGCGAACTCACACACGCGCGTATTAGAATCTCCATCTGTTGAAGTTCAAGTTGTAGGCTTTGGTGAGAATGGGATTGATTTAAATCTTGCTTTTTGGATAACCGATCCGGAAGAAGGTTATGCTAATTTACAGTCTGATCTTTACTTAGAAATTTGGCGCCAGTTTAAACAACATGCTGTTATTGTGCCATATCCTCAAAGAGAGGTGCGCATGGTCGATAATCCTTCGATTGTAAAGCCTGAAAAAGTTGAGCCTTCAAAGCAAAAGCCTTTAGTCACTGGGACTAATTGGGATGATGTTCGATAAGAACTTGTGGATGTATGTTAATAATAATCATAAAAAAACCCGCTAATTGCGGGTTTTTTTATGATTAAATCATTCGATGCTTGTAACAGTTATTTTAATTTTGCTTCTTTATAGAGCACATGCTTACGAACAACAGGATCAAATTTCTTGATTTCCATTTTTTCTGGCATGGTGCGTTTGTTTTTAGTAGTGGTATAAAAGTGACCAGTACCAGCACTTGATTCTAATTTGATTTTTTCACGCATGATGAGTCCTTAAATCTTCTCGCCAGCAGCGCGCATATCCGCTAAAACAGCATCAATGCCGTTTTTGTCGATAGTGCGAAGTGCAGCGTTAGTAATACGCATACTGATCCAACGATTTTCGCTCTCAACCCAAAACTTGCGATTTTGCAAATTAGGTAAAAAACGACGCTTTGTTTTGTTATTTGCGTGAGAGACGTTATTCCCCACCATCGGCTTTTTGCCGGTTACCTGACATACGCGTGCCATACTACTCTCCTGATACTGCATACCAAAATTCGAAAGACCGCATTTATACCATGAAAATGTGTTTATTTTCAAGTTAATTCGAATATTTTTCTAGATGCGAATGTATTTACTGTTTACCAGTACTTCCAAAGCCGCCTTCACCGCGATCGCTAGCGTTAAATTCATCAACTACTGTAAAGTGCGCCTGTACGACTGGCACAATCACTAATTGAGCCATGCGCTCCATAGGGTTCATTAAAAAAGCTTCTTGGCTTCGATTCCAGCAAGAAACAAATAGCTGGCCTTGATAATCTGAATCAATTAAACCAACCAAATTACCCAATACGATCCCATGTTTATGGCCTAAACCTGATCGAGGAAGAATCATGGCTGCATAAGCTGGATTGGCAAGGTGCATTGCCATGCCAGTTGGTATAAGAGTTGTTTCACCAGGGTTAATGGTAATCGGATCATTAATGCAAGCACGCAAATCTAAACCGGCGGAGCCACTCGTGGCATAGGCAGGCATGTTTTCATTTAAGCGGGAATCTAAAATTTTAAGTTCGATTTGTAAACTCATTTGAATTACTTTCTTTTGAAAATAGCTAAAGCATGTTTGCGATATGAGTTAAAAGTGTGCGAGCAGACTTTGATTTGCTTGATTTTGGCAAAGGATATGTGCCATTGTCATCTAGCAGTGTAAGCGTGCTCTCATTTGCGCCTAGAGCTTCATTGGCGATATTGGCAACTATAAGGGGGATATTCTTAGACTGACGTTTTTCTTCTGCATAAGCTAATAAATTCTCACTTTCTGCAGCAAAGCCTACGCAAAAAGGTGCATTTGATAATGCTGCCACTTCCCCCAAAATATCTACATTTGGAATGAGTTCAATATTCAGCGAGCTTTTGTTTTTCTTGATTTTTTCTACGCTTTGCGATGCTGGACGATAATCGGCTACTGCAGCCACGCTAATAAAAATATCTTTGTTTGTAATGTTTTCCATGACGGCATTAAGCATTTCTGAAGCAGTTTCTACACTTACAAATTTTGCTGATGGAGGTGCGGTTAAAAAAGTCGGACCGCTCACCAATGTTACTTCTGCTCCCATATCAATCGCCGCTTCAGCTATGCTATAACCCATTTTTCCTGAGCTTAAATTGGTAATTGCGCGGACAGGATCAATTTTTTCTATCGTTGGACCTGCTGTGATTAGTATTTGCTTTCCAGCTAGTGGTCTTGTGGGCAACTCAGCATTCAGGTTTGATAGCAGATCATTAAACAATATTTCTGGCTCAAGCATGCGACCCAACCCAAATTCACCGCAGGCCTGCTCACCGCTATCAGGGCCCATAATCATCACCCCATCTTTTAATAGTTGAGCAACATTGCGCTTTGTCGCTGGGCTTTCCCACATTTGTTTATTCATGGCTGGGGCAACTAACAATGGGCAGTTGCGAGCCAAACAAAGGGTTGAAAGTAAATCATCTGCATTTCCATGGACTAATTTTGCCAGAAAGTCAGCACTAGCGGGTGCGACTAAAATTGCGTCCGCTTCACGGCTTAGTTCAATATGGGGCATGCCGTTTGGAATGCTTGCATCCCACATCTTGGTATGAACAGTTCTACCAGAGAGCGCTTGCATTGTCGCTGGCGTAATAAAATGGCAAGCTGCATCAGTCATCACTATTTGTACTGTGATGCCATTTCTGACCAGTAGGCGAGTCAATTCAGCCGCTTTGTATGCCGCAATTCCTCCAGTAATACCTAATACTAAGTGTTTGATTTTTTGCATGAGCATTTGAAACTATGTAATGCTTTCATTTTAATATGAATTTGAATCCCACGACACATAAAAGGGACCAAACGCCACAACTACTCTTCGATCAGCATAAAAAAGCCCTAACAACAATTATGGATGCACAGTTTTATAAAGGGTTAATTAATCATTTTATTGTTGGCAATGAGACATTGCCTTTAGATGGGCTGGGCTTGTTGTAAACTCTTATTAAATGAATAGATCTGAGGATGTACAAAAGTGGCAATTAATATTATGGACAATGCAGTTTTACTAAATTTAGGCGTAGCACTAGGCATTGGATTGCTTATAGGCGCGGAACGTGAGCGAAGTAAAAATCATGTGCAAACTTCTAATGGTCAGCCGGATAACTCGCTGGCAGGCATTCGAACATTTACGATTGCCTCGATGTTGGGGGCGATTACTTCTTGGATGAATTTTTGGCTGATGTTTGCTTCTCTAATTTGTGTGGCGATATTTGCTTCGGTAGCATTTTATGTTCGCAGGGATGAGCGTTTGGGCTTAACGACGGAGATTTCATTGTTATTTACGGTGGTATTAGGTGCTTTGGCCATTACTACGCCAGTTTTGGCAGCTAGTTTGGCTGTATCTGCTGCGATTCTGTTATCAGCCAAAGAACCGATTCATGGTTTTGTACTTGGAGTGCTGACTAAAGATGAGTTAAATGACTTTTTGATTTTAGCTGGCGCGACGCTAATTATTTTGCCATTAATGCCTAATGTTCCGATGGGACCATTTGATGCCATCAACCCACGTAATTTATGGTTGGTGGTCATTTTGGTAATGGCGATAGGAGCTTTTGGTCATCTCGCCCTTCGCGTAATTGGAGGTCGCATAGGGTTGCCATTGGTGGGTATGGTTTCAGGATTTATTTCTAGCATTGCGACAATTAGTGCAATGGGGCATCGTTCTCGTGAAATGCCAAATTTGATGGGTTCTGCAGTAGCGGGTGCAGTCCTGTCATGTTTTTCAACAATTTTGCAGATTACTTTGATTCTAGTGGCGATTAGCCAGCCAACTTTAAAAGCTTTAGCAATACCCTTGCTTTTTGGCGGGGTTGCAATTTTGATTTGTGGGGGGATGTTAACATTGAATGCCATGCACCACCCTGTAATTGAGTCAGGAAATGTTAGTCAATCGTTTAGCGTTAAGACAGCATTTTTTTTGGCGGGGATAATCGCTATTGTGCTTGTTATTTCAGCAGCGCTTAATCAATGGTTTGGGCAGGCAGGCTTGGTTATAGGCTCAGCATTTGTTGGTTTGGTTGATGCGCACGCACCTACAGTATCTATTGCCTCATTTGTGGCAAATCATCAACTTGCTGCATCAAATGCTGGATTGCCAATTTTAGCTGCATTTTCACTTAATGCAGTTTCTAAAGCAATTACTGCAGTTGTAAGTGGTGGTAAAGCGTTTGCTTCTCAGGTCGTGCCTTGTTTGTTAATACAGGTCACATCTGTATGGGTTGCTTATTTTTTTAATATCGCTTGAAGAAAAACCTAATCACAATGCAAAACACTTTAATAAAAAAATTCGTTTGGGTTTTGATTGCTTTGATTGGCACTTTTGCCGTAGGTGGCATAGCGATTAATCGGGGTGAAAGCATCAATGCACTTTGGTTTATCACTGCGGCGCTTTGTGTTTATGCCATTGCTTACCGCTTTTATGCGGCGTGGCTAGCTACTAAGGTGTTGTTAGTGGATCAAACTCGTGCCACACCAGCTGAGCGCCTAGATAATGGCCGTGATTTTATTCCGACTAATAAATGGATTGTGTTTGGGCACCATTTTGCTGCAATTGCGGGTCCTGGCCCGTTGGTTGGACCAACGCTTGCCGCCCAATTTGGATATTTGCCAGGTACGCTTTGGATATTATTTGGTGCAGTTTTGGGTGGTTGCGTACAAGATATGGTGACGCTGTTTTTCTCAGTGCGACGCAATGGCCGTAGTCTAGGACAAATGGCACGTGATGAAATTGGACCAATTGGTGGGGCGGCTGCTTTAATCGGCACATTCGCCATTATGATCATTTTAATTGCTGTGCTTGGCCTCGTGGTCGTTAATGCAATGAAGCATAGCCCTTGGGCCACTTCTACGGTGGCAGCAACCATTCCAATTGCGATGATAGTCGGACTTTATATGCGCCATATTCGTCCTGGGGAAGTGCTTGAAGCTTCTTTACTTGGCATTGTATTGCTATTGTTTGCTGTGTTTAGTGGTGGGTGGATAGATCATCATCCGATGCTTCGTGTTTTGTTTGACCATGAAGGCTTAACGCTTGCTTGGTGGGTAATTGCATACGGCTTTGCGGCTGCAATCATGCCGGTTTGGCTCTTGCTTGCGCCTCGTGATTACCTCTCGACCTTTATGAAGCTTGGCACAATTTTGTTGCTCACAGTAGCGATTTTTACCCTGCATCCCCAAATTAAAATGCCGGCCATGACGCAATTTATTGATGGCAGTGGACCAATATTTGGCGGGACATTATTTCCATTTGTGTTTATTACGATTGCCTGTGGTGCCATTTCTGGCTTTCATGCCCTTATTTCTTCAGGCACTACACCCAAATTATTAAGCAACGAGCGTGATATTCGTATGATAGGCTATGGAGGCATGTTGCTAGAATCATTTGTGGCAATCATGGCCTTGATTGCCGCTACAGTGCTCGACCCAGGCGTATTCTTTGCAATTAACAGCCCTGCGGGTGTTGTAGGCAAAGAAGCCGCAGATGCGGTATTTATGATTTCATCATGGGGCTTCCCAGTGACGGTTGATCAGATGAAAACCTTGGCTAGCGATATGGGTGAGACCTCTTTATTTGCCCGAACTGGCGGCGCCCCTAGCTTAGCAGTGGGCATGGCGAGCATTTTCGGTAGCCTCTTTGGCAAAGGTTTATTGGCAATGTGGTATCACTTTGCCATAATGTTTGAAGCAATTTTTATCCTCACGACCTTGGATGCTGGGACAAGAGTAGGTCGCTTTATGCTTCAAGACATGCTGGGTAATATTTGGCCAAAAATGTCTGAGACTTCATGGTGGCCTTCAGTATTAATTACAAGTGCACTGGTCGTGTCTGGCTGGGGTTATTTCTTGTATATTGGGGTGATTGATCCAAATGGCGGCGTGAATATTTTATGGCCACTATTTGGTATTGCTAACCAAATGCTTGCGGCAATTGCTTTGTGTGTAGGCACAGGGATTTTGTTCAAGTCAGGGAAGTTTAATTTTGCATGGGTGACTGGGTTGCCATTAATATGGTTGATTGTGATTACTAGCACAGCTGCTTGGGAGAAAATTACTAGCACAGATATTCGGGTAGGCTTTTTTGCTGCAGCAAATGATATGTCAACTAAATTATCTGCTGGTACATTGTCACCAGAAAAAGCCGTTGTTGCCCCGCAATTGATTTTTAATCAACAATTAGATGCATGGCTCACCATGTTCTTTGTCGCTATGCTTTGGGTGGTTGTGCTAGATATGTTGCGGCTAGTGGTGCGATCTTATTTTGGAAAGGCGGCCTTACATTCATCCGAAGTCGCTTATCAAAAATCTTGCATCGATTAAATCTTCAGACAAACAAACAAACAAAGGATTATTAGTGATGGCAACAGGTGTAATTATTCAGAATCCAAAAACGGGGCTCACTCGAATGGGTTATTTTGGATTTAGTTGGACTTATTTGTTTTTTGGTTGGTGGGTGCCATTGGTTCGCGGTGAGCTTGGGGTTGCTGCACTTCATTTTCTTTTTACGTTATGTACTTTTGGACTTTGGCAATTAATTGTTGCTTTCTTATACAACAAACAATACATGACCAGAATGCTTGAGAAAGGTTATGTTTTAAAAGATGAACCAACGGTGATGGCAGAAGCGAGAGCAGTTTTGGGTATCATGGAAGTTTAAATTTTGTTTAAATCAATCAGAGGTTTGTGGGATTGTGTACGGCAATTGTCTGGCGATGATGCTTATGAACGCTATTTAGAGCATTACGCAGAGCATCGCCAAAATAACGCCGAAGGTGAAATCTTGCCGCTACTCACTAAAGAGGCATTCTTTAAGGAGTGGCAGGAAAAGAAATGGACTGGAGTTAAGCGCTGTTGTTAGAAAAGTTTAACGGTCTGTATTTTATGCCGGTGATAGAAGTACATAGCCAAACCTGCTATCACCATAGGTAAACTCAACCATTGCCCCATGCTCAGACCTAAACTTAATAGACCTAAAAATGCATCTGGTTCGCGGGAGTATTCTGCAATAAATCTAAAGCTACCGTAGCCAATTAAAAATAAGGCCGAGACGGTGCCAGTTTCACGTGGCTTGCCTGAGTATGTCCATAAAATGATAAATAGTAAAAGCCCTTCTAAACCAAACTCATAAAGTTGTGAAGGATGACGGAGTGTTTGATCAACATTAGGGAAAATCATGCCCCAATCAGAATGGGTAGCGCGTCCCCAAAGCTCTCCGTTGATAAAGTTTCCCATACGTCCGGCACCTAAACCAATAGGAACGAGTGGCGCAATAAAATCCATAATTCCTAACCAAGGCTTTTGGTATTTGTGACTAAAAAATAACATAGCGACTAATACCCCTAAAAACCCACCATGAAAGCTCATGCCACCTTGCCACACGTAAAAAATCTCAATTGGATGCACCATGAAATAACTGGCTTGGTAAAACATCACGTAGCCCAAACGCCCACCTAAAATTACACCCAACGCACCATAAAAAAGAGCGTCATCAACCATCTCAATTGACCACCCGCGCCATGATTGATGGGATGCGCGCCATTTCCCTAAAGTTAAAAAAGCCATGAAGCCAGCTAAATACATTAGGCCGTACCAATGAATGCCAAACTTACCAATGTGGATGGCAACAGGGTCGAATTGTGGATGTGTAAACATAAAAATAAAGATAATCTAAAGTTAAAGGACTACGTCTATTTTACATCTAAGGCAACAAAGCGTGGCTGCGATTTGATTCCCCTTATAACCTTTAAGGTCATATAACTAATGCCGATTGGGGCTGGGTAGTTTAAAATTATATTTTTGAATTTTGTTGGATGCTTTTATGCCTGTATATCGATCACGCACTACTACTCATGGCCGCAATATGGCGGGTGCCCGTGCACTTTGGCGCGCTACTGGGATGAAAGATGGTGATTTTGATAAGCCGATTATTGCTGTTGCCAATTCATTTACGCAGTTTGTGCCTGGGCATGTTCACTTAAAAGACATGGGGCAGTTAGTTGCGCGTGAAATTGAAAAAGCGGGTGGTGTAGCAAAAGAGTTTAATACGATTGCCGTGGATGACGGCATTGCTATGGGCCATGGCGGTATGTTGTATAGTTTGCCAAGCCGTGATTTGATTGCAGATAGTGTGGAATATATGGTCAATGCTCATTGCGCCGATGCGCTAGTGTGTATTTCCAACTGTGACAAAATCACCCCTGGTATGTTGATGGCTGCCTTACGCTTGAACATCCCTGTGGTTTTTGTTTCAGGTGGTCCGATGGAAGCAGGCAAGGTAAATTGGCAAGGCAATGTCCACAAGTTAGACTTAGTGGATGCGATGGTTGCTGCTGCCGACACTAAAGTGTCTGATGCTGAATCTGAGGCTATTGAGCGCTCAGCTTGCCCAACTTGTGGCTCTTGCTCAGGAATGTTTACCGCCAACTCAATGAACTGTTTAACAGAGGCTCTTGGATTAAGCTTGCCGGGTAACGGCTCTACGCTTGCTACGCATGGGGCACGCAAACAATTATTCTTAAACGCTGGTCGTTTAATTGTGGAGATCACCAAGCGTTATTATGAACAAGAAGATGCAAGCGTTTTACCTCGCTCAATTGCCAATTTCAAAGCATTTGAAAATGCGATGAGTTTGGATGTCGCAATGGGGGGCTCAACTAATACAGTGTTGCACTTATTGGCGGCTGCTCATGAGGCTGAAGTGAATTTCACTATGAAAGACATCGACCGTATTTCACGGGGCGTACCTTGTGTCTGTAAAGTAGCGCCAGCAACTGCTAAATACCACATGGAAGACGTTCATCGTGCTGGTGGAGTAATGGGCATTTTGGGTGAGCTCGATCGTGCTGGTGTGATTCATCGTGATACGCCAGTGGTCCATGCACCATCGATGGGTGATGCTTTAGATCAATGGGATGTTATGAAGTCTGGTAACGAAGAAGCTAAGAAGTTGTTTTTGGCTGCGCCAGGGGGTATTCCAACAACAATTGCATTTAGCCAATCTATGCTTTGGCCAGCATTAGACACAGATAGAGCCGAAGGGTGTATTCGCGATAAAGCCCATGCTTATTCACAAGATGGTGGTTTGGCTGTGCTTTATGGCAACATAGCACTGGATGGCTGTATTGTTAAAACAGCAGGTGTTGATGATAGCATTTTGAAATTCACGGGTTTTGCACGTATTTTTGAATCGCAAGATGATGCAGTCGCAGGCATCTTGGATGATAAAATTGTAGCGGGTGATGTTGTGGTTATTCGATATGAGGGGCCACGTGGTGGGCCTGGTATGCAGGAAATGTTATATCCAACTTCATACCTTAAGTCTAAGGGTTTGGGAAAAGCATGTGCTTTACTGACCGATGGCCGATTCTCTGGAGGAACATCCGGCTTGAGTATTGGTCACGCTTCACCGGAAGCGGCCGAAGGCGGTGCAATCGGTTTGGTAGAAGAGGGCGATACCATTGAGATTGATATCCCAAATCGCACAATTAACCTAAAGATAGATAATGCAACTTTAGCAAAACGCCGTGCGGTAATGGAAGCAAAAGGTACCAAAGCTTGGAAGCCGATTAGCCGGGAGCGTGCTGTTTCACCCGCACTTCGTGCTTATGCGGCGATGAGCACTTCTGCCGCTAAAGGTGCGGTACGTGATGTCTCGCAAATCGAGAAAAAATAAGGGAATTATGATTCATACGCAGTTAGCTCAAAATAAAGTTGGAGTAGGTGTTGGTATTGTTCAATATGAAGATGAGCACGGATTAGAGTTCTTATCGGTAGAAAATGCACATGCACATGCTACGATTGCCTTGCAGGGTGGACATGTCATGCACTGGCAGCCGAAAGCTGCAGCTCAACCAGTCTTGTGGCTTTCTAGTAATACGCGCTATAAAGCTGGCCGATCCATACGTGGTGGGATTCCTATTTGCTGGCCTTGGTTTGGTGCGCACCCAACCGATAGTAGCTATTGCCCGCATGGTTTTGCCCGTGTGATTTCTTGGAAAGTGTTACAAACTAGCACTCTTGCCAATGGTGCAACACGCTTACTGCTTGAAATGACCCATACTGATGTGACAAGAAAACAACTATCTTATGACTATCGCTTTTTGTTAGCGATCAATATTGGCGAGACCTTGCGTCTAGAAATGATGACCACTAATTTGGCGAGTCATCCGTTTATGATAGGTGAGGCATTTCACACTTACTTTAATGTAAGTGATATTGAAAATATCCAAGTTACGGGTTTAGAAAACTTGGTCTTCTCAGATAAAGTCGCTGGCTATGAGCGCAATATTCAGCATGGCCCAGTTAAGTTTGATAGTGAGTTTGATCGCATATTTATTAATAGCCGGCGTGACGTCGTAATACATGATAAGGTTTATTCACGCAAAATTCGCGTGACTAAGTCTTGTAGTCATTCCACGATTATTTGGACGCCTTGGGGTGAAAAAGCTGAGCAAATGCCTGACATGGGAGTTAAGGATGAATGGCGAAAAATGATTTGCGTAGAGTCGGCTAATGCCATGGAAAATAGTGTCACAATTTACCCAAATGAAACGCATACCATGGTTACAGAATATAGCCTAGAAGCCTTAAATCCCTAAATAACTGGTTTTAATGAACCGATACGTAGGTTATTTATCTTCCAGACGTATTAAGTGGATTAAATAGTCCGCTTGGGAACTCCCAAAGTTCAGATGTCAACGCATGGCTTTGTAGAGTCGTTGAATGTATGGCTGTCATAACAGAATGTGATGAGTTGTTAAGAAATCTTTAAAATACTTTCAAAACAGCATCAATATTGAGTATTATTATAAGTGGCAGTAGTTAAAAGCTTTTCAAAGTTAATTGAAATTAGGAGATAGCATGAAAGCATTATTATTATCAGTTGCTGCTGTAGGTTCATTAATGCTAGCTGGTCAAGCTAGTGCCGATGATGCTGCAAAAGCTTTGGCTCAAAAAAGTGGTTGTTTAACATGTCACTCTGTTGACGCAAAAGTAGTTGGCCCTGCATACAAAGACGTAGCAGCTAAGTACAAAGGCAAAGATATGGAAGCAAAGCTTATTGAGAAAGTTAAAAAAGGCGGTAGCGGTGTTTGGGGTCCAATTCCAATGCCAGCAAACAGCCCACAAGTAAAAGATGAAGATATCAAAACAATCGTTCATTGGGTGTTATCACTTTAATCTTAATCACAGATTAATCGCAATAAAAAAGCCAGTCCAAAAGACTGGCTTTTTTATTGCGATTAATATTTTTATTGTTTAGTAAGCTTGCTATGTTTGATTGAGTAAGCGAAGTAAATAATCAAGCCTAAGCCCAGCCAGAGGATGAATCTAGTCCAAGTTTGCTGGGGCAAAAACATCATTAATGATCCACAGGAGAGCATTCCTAATATAGGGAAGAGAGGACTGAAAGGGGTCTTAAAGGGACGAGATAATTCTGGATGTTTAGCTCGTAATACAATCACACCCAAACAAACCAATACAAACGCCGCAAGTGTCCCAATATTTACAAGCTCAGCGAGAGCACTTAATGGGACCAACCCTGCTGCTGTTGCCATAATGATGCCTGTTATCACAATTACGCGAATAGGCGTTTGAGTTTTTGGATTTACGAATGAGAGGTAAGGCGTAATTAGACCATCCCTGCTCATTGCAAGAATTATGCGAGTCAAACCGTAATATAAAACCAGCATAACAGTTGTTAAACCTGCAATAACCCCTGCAGAAACTAACGCTGATGCCCAGTTGTAGCCAATAGCCTTTAGGGCGAAGGCAACTGGATGATCTACGCCTAAAGAAGTATAAGGCACTATACCTGTAAGCAAGCCCGCTACTAAAATATAGATTAAAGTGCAAAATCCCAAAGATGCAATGATGCCTATTGGCACATCACGTTGGGGATTCTTGGCTTCTTCAACAGCAGTCGATACAGCATCAAATCCTACATATGCAAAGAACACTAGGGATGCCCCAGCGAGAACACCAACTGTTTTACCATCAGGCAATGTACTGAACCAGCCATAAGGCATAAAGGGATGCCAGTTGCTGGTATTCACATTGAATGAGGCTAGAGTAATGAAAACAATGATGGCTAAAAGTTTGATGAATACCATAGCAGTATTAAGTTGAGCACTTTGTTTAGCGCCTTTTATAAGCATTACCATTAGCAATAAAATGATGCCTGTGGCGGGTAAATTCACAATTCCGCCTAATTCCGGACTTTTGGTAAGTGCCGCAGGTAAATCTAGTCCGATGGCGGTAAGAGCGTGATTAAAATAACCAGACCAACCATTAGCGACAGCTGCAACTGATACGCTATATTCCAGTAATAAAATCCATCCGATAATCCAAGCAACAATTTCACCAAATGCTACATAGCTATATCCATAAGCGCTTCCGCATCCACCCACAGCTGCAGCAAGTTCTGCATAAGCTAAAGCTGCAAATGCGCAGGCTGTCCCAGAAATGATAAAAGATAAGACAACTGCTGGACCTGCTTGGTTGGCAGCAGCAATACCGGTAAGCACAAAAATACCAGTACCAATTATTGCGCCTACTCCAAGTAATGTAAGATCTATGGCGGTGAGGCATTTTTTTAAGCCACTGTCATGCTTTGTTGCGATATGTTTGGTCCTGAAAATTTGCTTCAAAAAGTTTTTTGACACAATTTGGCCCTTTATATTTTTAGCAGTTGGTGGGGAGTGATGAAAAAATTAAATTCGTATTAGCAACGGATTTCATATACCCAACCAATTTTTTTCAATTAAAAAATCAGTGTAAAGTTTGGCCTCAGGGGTCCCGCTTTCTGGTTTCCAATCATATCTCCATTTTACGATTGGCGGCATAGAAAGTAAGATTGATTCTGTACGCCCATTCGACTGCAAGCCAAACAACGTGCCACGGTCGAATACCAAATTAAATTCAACATAGCGTCCCCGACGATAAGCTTGAAAATCTCTCTCTTGCTCACCATAGGCTAGATCTTTACGACGTTGAACGATAGGTAAGTAAGCGCTTACAAAAGCATCGCCAATAGCTTTTAACATGGCAAAGCTTTGATCAAAACCAAGCGTGTTGAAATCATCAAAGAAAATACCACCGATTCCACGTGGCTCGTTACGATGTTTTAGGTGGAAATACTTATCGCAATCCTGTTTAAAATTACGATATAAATCCTCACCAAAAGGGGCTAATGCATCCCGGCAAACACGATGAAAATGGATAGCGTCTTCTTCAAAACCATAATAAGGAGTTAAGTCCATGCCGCCGCCAAACCACCAAATATCTTTATCTAAACCTTGCTCTGGAGATTTTGCGATAAAAAATCGCACATTCATATGTACAGTCGGTATATAAGGATTGCGGGGATGGAATACTAAGGAAACACCCATTGCTTCCCAGGCCCTTCCGGCTGCTTCTGGGTGGGCTGCAGTTGCTGCAGGCGGAAGTTTATGACCTTTTACGTGGGAAAAACCTATACCAGCTCTTTCGAACACATTTCCTTCTTCTAACATACATGATGTTCCGCCACCGCCTTCTGGACGTTGCCAACTATCATTTAAAAAATTTTTACCGTCTACAAGTTCAACTGCTTCAACAATTCTATTTTGCAGATTTTGCAGATACTCATAAACAGCGTTTGGTTTGATTTCTTGATAAGGCATTGCTTACTTTCTAAGAATTTTTCCAGTCATTAAATCTTGTATGGTAGAAGTTTTTTTGGCGCCCGCTATTTTTCCATTCAAGGTTTTGACTGATGATCCAAATCTTTTTTGACAATTTTTGCTTGTTTTTGCGGCCTGATGCCCACTTCGATTTGCGCTGGTCGAAACTAAAGCCATGCCACTATCTTTACATAATTTTGCTGTGTACGGGTGACTGCTGACGCGAATTGCAAGACTTTTATGCTGTCCCGTGAGCCATTTAGGACAATCTTTAGATGCAGGGACGATCCAAGTATGTGGTTGTTGAGGATCACGCCAAGATTGCTGCATGGTGAATATTTGTGATTGCTTGAGTGGTGCAACAAAGGCTTGTAAACGGCAGAAGGAGTCAGCAACCAAAATAAGTCCTTTGTTTTGAGGACGTCCTTTAATGCCTAAAATGCGTTTTACTGCGCGTCGATTTTTAGGGTCGCAGCCTAAACCAAAAACTGCTTCCGTTGGGTATGCAACGACCCCGCCAGACTTTAAAAAATGCCTAAGGCCGCGGGCATTCAATGTGTTTTAGCCTTTAACAGCGCGATAGCCAATGTCTTTGCGGTATTGCGCGCCCTCGAATTTGATCCCATTAAGCGCTTGATAAGCACAGTTTTGAGCATATTTCACTGTTTCACCAAGCACAGTAACACATAAAACTCGACCACCGCTTGTTACGACTTGGTCGCCAATAATAGATGTGCCAGCATGAAATACTTGCATGTCATCATTGCCAACTGGCAAGCCAGTGATTGCATCGCCGATACGAGGCGTATCAGGATAATTAGCTGATGCCATAACTACACCAAGAGCTGTTCGCCTATCCCATTCGGCTTCAGTTTTATCTAAAGTACCGTTTATTGCGTGTTCAGTGAGTTTTACTAAATCGCTTTTTAGACGCATTAAAATTGGCTGTGTTTCTGGGTCTCCCATTCGGCAATTAAATTCTAAAGTTTTAACGTCACCATTCGGACTAATCATGAGGCCGGCGTATAAAAAGCCAGTATATGGAATTCCATCAGCAGACATTCCATCAACTGTTGGCTTGATGATTTCACGCATCACTTTTGCATGAATGGTAGGTGTAATGACGGGTGCAGGTGAATATGCACCCATCCCTCCAGTGTTCGGGCCTTGGTCGCCATCACATAAGCGCTTATGATCTTGGCTCGTCGCAAGTGGCAAGATATTTTTTCCATCAACCATAACGATAAAACTTGCTTCTTCGCCAGTTAAAAATTCCTCAATTACAACTCGGGCTCCAGCGGCGCCTAGATTATTGTCTGATAACATGAAGTCAATTGCAGCGTGTGCTTCATCTAGTGACATTGCTACAATAACGCCTTTTCCAGCAGCTAAGCCGTCAGCCTTAATCACGATTGGCGCGCCCTGTGTATTTACATAGTTATGGGCTGCTTTTGCGTCTGTATATGTTGCGTAAGAAGCAGTTGGGATGTTGTGCCGAACCATGAAGGCTTTAGCGAAATCTTTAGAGCTTTCAAGTTGAGCTGCAGCTTTTGTCGGACCAAAAATTTTCAGGCCTGCTGCTCGAAACGCATCAACAACGCCTTGAGAAAGTGCGGCCTCAGGACCAACAATGGTCAGTGTGATTTGTTCTGACTTTGCAAAAGCAACTAATTCGGTTACGTCAGTGATGGGGATGTTTACCATGTCTGGGTTGAGCGCAGTGCCTGCATTGCCTGGCGCAACAAATACACGGCTGACTTGTTTGTTTTGTGCCACCTTCCATGCTAAAGCATGCTCACGTCCGCCACTACCAATAACCATGACTTTCATTATTTAATCCTAATGCTTAATTAGTGACGGAAATGACGGAAGCCCGTAAGCACCATCGCCAAGCCATGTTCATCTGCTGCAGCAATCACTTCTTCATCACGAACACTTCCTCCTGGTTGAATCACGCATGAAGCACCCGCTTCAGCAAGGACATCTACTCCATCGCGAAATGGGAAGAATGCGTCAGATGCAACTGCTGCACCTTGCAATGAAAGATTAGCGCTTTTTGCTTTTATGGCGGCAATTTTGGTGCTATCTACACGGCTCATTTGACCGGCGCCAATGCCTAGTGTCATTCCATTACCACAGAATACGATTGCATTAGATTTAACAAATTTAGCTACACGCCAAGCGAACAACAAGTCATCAAGTTGTTTTGGTGTGGGTTGTTTTTTAGTTACAATTTTGAATTGTGCTGGTGTGACATTTAAGTCATCTGGAGTTTGGATCAGCAGACCACCACCCACCCGTTTGTATTCAAGTGTATTAAGCTTGTTACCGAGGGGGACAGTTAAAATGCGGATATTGGTTTTAGCTGCAAAAATTTCTTTCGCCTCTGCTGAAACAGCAGGCGCGATTACGACCTCTACGAATTGCTTAATGACAGCTTCAGCAGCAGTTAAATCAATTTCACGATTAAAAGCAATGATGCCGCCAAAAGCTGAAGTTGGGTCGGTGCTAAATGCTTTTTGGTATGTCTCAAGCATCGTATTCCCAATTGCCACGCCGCATGGATTTGCGTGTTTTACAATCACGCAAGCAGGCACATCAAATGTTTTTACGCACTCCCAGGCGGCATCAGCATCCCCAATATTATTGTAGGAAAGTTCTTTACCTTGTAGTTGTGTGAAGCTTGCTAGCGCACCATCTGGAACAGAGGTGTCTCGGTAGAATGCGGCTTTCTGATGCGGGTTTTCGCCGTAGCGCAGGTCCATTACTTTCGTGATTTGAGTGGAGTATTTATTTGGAAATTCTTGCTTCTCACCATTGGCGGTTAAGCTGGTGAGGTAGTTACTAATCGCACCGTCATATTCTGCAGTATGTGAAAATGCTTTTTTTGCTAACATCATTCGTGTTTCAGCGCCGATAGCTCCTTTGCTTGAAGTCATTTCGCGAGCAATCACAAGGTAATCTTTGGGGTCGGTCACAATGGCGACGTGATGATAATTTTTGGCTGCGGCGCGAACCATCGTTGGGCCACCGATATCGATGTTTTCAATTGCATCTTCTAAGCTACAGCTTGGATTGGCGATTGTTTCACGAAATGGATAAAGATTAACTACCACCATGTCGATGTTAGGAATGTTTGCTTTTTGCATTGCTTCAACGTGCTCTGGCAAATCTCGACGGCCTAAGATACCGCCGTGTACTTTAGGATGCAGTGTTTTTACTCGACCGTCTAACATTTCTGGAAAGCCAGTGTAATCGCTCACTTCTAAAACAGGAATATTGTTTTCGCGAAATAACTTTGCTGTCCCACCAGTAGATAAAATTTCCACGCCGAAGCTTTGCAAGTTTTTTGCAAACTCAAGGATGCCTTGTTTGTCTGAAACGCTTATAAGTGCTCTTTTAATGACGGCCATGATAAAGTATTTCGATAATAGTTATTTGAATGGGATAGAGTAAATAAGCTTTTTTGCTTATTCGATATTGTATTGCTGTAATTTTTTTCTTAGAGTATTTCGATTAAGTCCTAAAATTTCAGCCGCTTTGCTTTGGTTTCCGCCGGCACGTTTCATGATGTGCTCTATCATTGGCTTCTCAATACAATTGAGTACCATCTCGTAAACCGCATGTGGGGGCTGGCCATCTAGATCTTTAAAATATTCATTAAGCGCACATTCAACGCTTATTGCTAGTTCACATTTAGTTGTCATGCTGCTAACACCTCTCCTGTGGCATCTGCTTCTTCAGTGGCATATTGAATACGCATATTTTGTTGTTGCAGATGGTTAAAGAAATCATTAATCGCTGCTAATTGACTATCGATGGTTTGCAGTTGATTCATGGCGTGGCGGAAATTGGCAGAGTCTTTCAGCCCTTTTGTGTACCAAGAAATGTGTTTGCGGGCGACCCGCATGCCTGTTAAGTCGCCATAAAAATCATACAAGTCGTGAAGGTGTGCCAACATAACGCTTCGAATCTCGTTCACTTCTGGGGCAGGCATGTGTGCGCCAGTAGATAAATAATACTCAATCTCACGAAAAATCCAAGGTCTTCCTTGTGCTGCACGGCCTATCATTACTGCATCAGCTCCTGTGTAGTCTAATACAAATTTCGCTTTTTCTGGAGTTGTGATATCCCCATTAGCAATAATAGGTATACGGGTGGCTTGTTTAACTTCAGCAATGGTGTCGTATTCTGCATCCCCCATGTAGGCGCAAGCTCGCGTGCGACCATGCATGGCGAGAGCTTGCACACCAATGTCTTCAGCCATTTTAGCCACTGCAATAGCATTACGATTTTGCTTGTCCCATCCAGTACGGATTTTAAGGGTTACTGGAACATTAACGGCAGCCACTACCGCTTTTAGGATTTGCGCAACGAGAGGCTCGTCTTTTAGTAATGCTGAGCCAGCCATCACATTGCAGATTTTTTTTGCAGGACAACCCATATTGATATCAATGATTTGAGCGCCATGGTCAACATTATATTTGGCGGCTTCTGCCATCATTTTTGGATCTGCGCCTGCAATTTGAACTGAAATTGGTTCTACTTCGCCTTCGTGATTAGCCCTGCGTAAAGTCTTGGCACTGCCGTAAAGTAGGGAGTTTGAAGTAACCATTTCTGAGACGGCTAGGCCAGCCCCTAACTTCTTACAAAGCATTCGAAAAGGCCTATCTGTTACCCCTGCCATAGGTGCAACGACTAGATTGTTACGCAGTTTGTACGGACCTATATGCATTAGCGATTCAAATATGATGGGAGGTTGTCTATTTTATATGCAAATAGACTTTCTTTAAACCGAAATTAGCTTATTTTTTGAACAGCTTAGCTTGATTTTAGAAATGCCTATTTTTTAAGCTCTGACCAAGCAAATCCTAAAGATGTTATTTCTGCTTTTATTTCGATGATCGCTTGCTCAGCCAAAGTCGCATCTCCCTTCATTCCAAGCTCGATGGTGCGGCGTTCATCTAATCGAGGGAGGCTAAATAATTTAAGCTTCGGGTATTTATCAACAAAACTATTCATCAAGTCTATCAAATGACTTTCCCCAGCATCCATGACTAAAATTGATGACTCGCTTATGACTTGTTGGTGAAAAGTGTGTTGATATTTCATGTCAAGAACCCATTCCATCATAGGGTGCGACATTTGAGGAAAGCCAGGCATGAAATAATGTTGATTAAGGCTGAAGCCAGAAACTCGATTAATTGGATTTGGAATCAAATCTGCTCCTTTTGGAAAGTCTGCCATTAAAACTCTTTTTGGATATGCCGCCTCACCAAATTGAGTTTCTATTTCGGCTACGGCACCCGCATGTCTTTCTATGGGAAGATTGAGTGCTTTTCCTGCAGCTTGTCTTGTGAAGTCATCAGGTGTTGCCCCGATACCACCGAATGAAAATACAATATCATTTGTATTAAAACTTCGTTTAAACGAAGAAATTAAGCGCTCTGGGTCATCTCCCAAATATTCCGCCCAACTTAAACATAAGCCTCTTATTTTAAGTATCTCAATCGCTTTACTTAAATGTGCGTCTTGGCGCTTTCCTGAGAGGATTTCATCTCCGATGATATAAATGCCAATGTTTGGTATTTTTTCAGACATGATTAATGTGCCGCCTCCCAATTGCTGCCGACACCAACTTCCGTGAGTAATGGGACATCAAGCTTCGCAACATTTTCCATAAGCTCCGGCAGCATCCTTTTAACTAAATCTAATTCCGCTTCAGGTACTTCTAACACCAATTCATCGTGCACTTGCATAATTAGTTTTGATTTTAATTTCTGACTCAAAATCCAATTGTGAACGGCAATCATGGCTAACTTGATAAAGTCAGCAGCGGTGCCTTGCATCGGTGCATTAATAGCCGCACGCTCAGCGCCGGCACGGCGCATTCCGTTGCTACTGTTAATTTCTGGTACCCATAGACGCCTACCAAAATAGGTCTCCACATAACCTTTTTGTTTGGCAAGTTCGCGGGTATCTTGCATGTAGGCGCGAACGCCTGGATAACGTGTAAAATAACGCTCTATATAGCTTTGTGCAGCACTACGTTCAATATTGAGGTTTTGGGCAAGCCCAAATGCGCTCATGCCGTATATCAATCCAAAATTAATCACTTTTGCATAACGTCGTTGTTCGTTGCTTACTTCTTCGCGCTCGCAACCAAATATCTCTGCTGCAGTAGCGCGGTGAATATCTTCGTTATTAGCAAAAGCGCTAAGCATGCCATCGTCTTGTGAAAGATGAGCCATGATGCGAAGTTCGATTTGTGAATAATCAGCTGAAACAATCACGCTTCCAGCAGGCGCTATAAACGCTTCTCGAATGCGGCGGCCTTCGGCCGTGCGAACTGGAATGTTTTGAAGGTTAGGATCTGAGCTAGCTAAACGACCAGTAATTGCAACAGCTTGGTTGTAGTTGGTGTGAACGCGGCCAGTCTGTGCGTTAATCATTTTTGGCAGTTTATCGGTATAAGTGGATTTTAATTTTGCTAAGCCACGATATTCCAATAGCACTTTAGGTAGGGGGTAATCCAATGAAAGCTCTTGCAATACATCTTCGTCGGTAGAGGGTGCGCCGGAAGGGGTTTTTTTTGTGGGCTTAATGCCTAGCTTCCCAAACAGAATTTCTTGTAATTGCTTGGGGGACCCTAAGTTAAACGGTTGGCCAGCAAGCTCGAATGCTTGTTTTTCCAAGGCCATTAACTTAATGCCAATTTCATTGCTTTGTCTATTAAGCATCCCTTGATCGATGAGGACGCCATTACGTTCGATTGTGAAAAGCACTTCTCGTGAGGGCATTTCAATGTGGGTGTAAATAAAGCTCAACTTTTCATTCGATTGAATGGCGGGATACATTGCTTGGTGCAATTGCAACGTAATGTCCGCATCTTCAGCCGCATACTCTGATGCCACCTCTACTGTAACTTGATTAAAGCCAACTTGTTTCGCTCCTTTACCCGCAACTTCATCAAAACTAATGGTTTTGATCCCCAGATGACGCATGGCTAGGTCATCCATATTGTGAGTTTTGTGTGACTCATATACATAAGACTGCAACAAGGTGTCGTGGGCAATACCATCAAGTGCAATTCCATGATTGGCTAATACATGCTGATCGTACTTGAGATTTTGACCAACTTTTTTGATGGCTGGATTTTCTAAAATTGGTTTTATTTTAGCCAATGTTGCTGCAAAATTGAGTTGTTCTGGTGCGTCAAAGTAATCATGGGTGAGTGGTAAATAGGCACCTGAGCCAGCCTCTATGCTGAACGATATACCGACAATCTTTGCAGTCATTGGGTCTAGTGAAGTTGTCTCGGTGTCAAAGCAAACCAACGCTGCTTTGCCAATTCTATTTAGCCAAGGCTCTAAATCTAAAAAGTTTAATATGGTTACATAGTTGCGTGAGGTGACAGGTGAGTATGCAATTAGAGTTTCAGCTTCTGATGTTTTTATAGATTCGCTAGTGGGTGCAAATAAATCGCCGTTACTTGTTGGCATAGTCAGTGGCGTTACGCTCATTGATTCCCCACCCATCGTATCTAGTTCGCGACGCCAGGATTTGAAATCAAAACGTTCAAAAAGCTCAGCAAGTTTCTGCTTGTCCATTGGTCGAGGTGCAAGATCGCTTAACGATTCTTGAATGCCCACATCACACCGAATCGTAATTAGCTCACGAGCGGTTGGTAGCCATGGCAGTGCTTTACGTAAATTTTCGCCAACTGCGCCATTAATGTTATGTGCATTAGCGATAATATTTTCTAGCGTGCCAAATTCAGTAAGCCATTTAACGGCAGTTTTAGGGCCGACCTTTTCAACTCCAGGAACGTTGTCAGAAGTGTCGCCAATTAAAATAAGGTAATCAACAATGCGCTCGGGAGGCAGACCGAATTTGTTGACGACGCCTGCAATGTCAAGCACTTCATTACTCATGGTGTTCACAATAGTAACGTGTTCGTTAACCAATTGAGCGATATCTTTGTCGCCTGTAGAAATGATCACTCGAACGCCTTCACGTTCTGCTTGTTTAGCCAGTGCACCTATGACATCGTCTGCCTCTACGCCTTCTTCCATAATAAGCGGCCAGCCCATCGCTTTGATTGTTTCATGCAATGGACTAACTTGTGCACGTAAATCATCCGGCATAGAAGCACGGTTTGCTTTGTATTCAGGATAAATTTCGTCGCGGAATGTTTTGCCTTTTGCATCAAAAATACACGCGCTATAATCGGCAGGGTATTCTTTGTGAAGACGTCTCAGCATGTTGAGCACACCTTGAATTGCACCTGTAGGTTCGTTTTGCCGGTTGCGTAAATCTGGCATGGCGTGAAAGGCGCGATAGAGGTAGGATGAGCCATCTACTAACAACAATGTTTTCATATTTGGGTCTACATTATGTCTGTTGCAAAAAAAGTACCAAAAATTGCTGATCCTGACTTTCAGGGAAGCAATCAAACGGCGCACGAATCATGGCACGTATTTGAGATTATGGCAGAATTCGTTGATGCTACGGAAAGCCTTAAAGAAATCACCCCTGCGGTTTCTATTTTTGGTAGTGCTAGAACTAAGCCGGAACACCCCGATTATAAGCTTGCGGAGGAAATTGCTCGTTTGATTTCAGATGCCGGATTTAGTGTCATTTCCGGAGGTGGCCCAGGTATTATGGAGGCCGCAAATAAAGGGGCTTTTCCTGGTTTGTCACCTAGTGTTGGTCTTAATATTAAATTGCCACACGAGCAAACAACTAATCCATATCAGGAAATCGGATTGGACTTTAAGCATTTCTTTATGCGTAAAGTTATGTTTGTTAAATATGCATCAGCTTATGTTGTAATGCCAGGTGGCTTTGGTACTTTGGATGAGTTGCTAGAAGCCATGACTTTAATACAAACAGGCAAATCGCGGCGGATTCCGATTATTTTAGTTGGCTCTAAATTTTGGCGTGGTTTGGTCGATTGGTTTCGTCAGACGCTAATTGCTGACGGCATGATTGATGCTGATGATATGGGGCTTATTAAAATAATAGATAACCCGCATGAAGTTGTTGCTGCGATATTTAAGCACTATGAAACCCGTGGCTTTGAGCTCTCAGCTGCAGAACGAAAGACACAGTTGTATTTGTAGATTGAAAACGCTTTACCGGTGTGCATAGGTTTTTGATAGAATGAGTTTGTATGATTTTTTGCTAATTAAACGCGGGAACAGTATGCGTCTCAATCATTTATTTTTGCTTGTAGTGTTGCTTTTACCAATTTCAAGCCTATCTATTCAAGCGGCTAATAATAAGCCCGCCCCTGCTGATTTAGAGCCATTGCCTGAACCATTGCCTCCCCCAGGAATTATTGAGGCCAATCCTGCAGATGAGCCACAAGTGACTATCGTCAAAAAAGGTGAAACTACGGTAGAAGAATACCGTGTCCATGGGGAGCTATATATGCAAAAAATCACGCCCGCTCACGGCTCACCTTATTATTTAATGAAGCAAGATCAAGACGGAGGGTGGTCAAGATATGATGGCCCAGCAGCTCCTCTAGTTATTCCTAAGTGGGTTATTTTTAGATTCTAAATGATAAGAATATAAGGCGTAATATCCTCAATAACTTGCTCTAGGTTTAACTTAAAGTTGTCATGTCCGTATTTACTAACGTCTCCTTTGATGAATTAAAACCCTGGATATCTTCATACCCGATTGGTACTTTGCTTGAACTAAAGGGTATTGCTTCAGGGATTTCAAATACCAATTATTTTGTCACTACCACAACAGGAAGGTATGTTCTTACTTTATTTGAAGAACATGGCGCTGATGAATTGCCCTATTTTCTAAGCTTAATGACTCATTTAGCGGAACGTGGAGTGCCTTGTCCTCGCCCAGTGAAGCGCCTAGATGGTATGCAGTTGGACGAATTAAACGGAAAGCCTGCAGCAATTGTTACTTGTTTGGTTGGTCGCGATATCGAGGAGCCTTCAGTCACACAGTGTGCTGAACTTGGTCAAGTTTTGGCGAGTATGCATCTGGCAGGATCAACCTTTACTGCTAAAAATAATGACACTCGTGATTTTGAGTGGAGAGTAGCTACTGCCCATAAAGTTCTGGACTTTCTTGATAACGAAGATCAAGGGATGCTTAAAGAAACTATGCGGCGTGAGTCAGAATTAGATATTCTAGCTTTACCACAAGGGGTAATTCATGCAGATTTATTTCGTGATAATGTCTTGTTTGATGGCGAAAAGATAGGTGGGGTAATTGATTTTTACTATGCATGTCGTGGTGCTTTTTTGTATGACGTAGCAATTGCTGTTAATGACTGGTGCGTCAACAAGGATGGATCTTTGGATCCTGTTCGTGTAAAAGCATTATTAAGTTCGTACCATGCCGTTAGACCTTTTGTTCAAATGGAACGATCCGCTTGGTCAAGTATGTTGTTGATCGCTGCTTTGCGTTTCTGGCTGTCTCGTTTAAAGGATAACTTTTATCCTCAAGCAGGGGAGCTTACGCACGCTAAAGATCCGCAACATTTCCAGAAAATATTAAAATGGGGTCTTGCACATCAACCAGAAATTGTAGCGATGTGGATTTAATGCTTTTGAAATTGGGAAAAATATGACGTTTACATCAAGAGTTAAATTAGGAATAGGTTGGGTAAAGGACAGCTTGGAATTATTCAAGCAACATCCAGCAAAGTGGATGGGTCTGTCTTCTTTGTATCTGGTATTTTTCCAATTTCTACCCATTTTATTGCTAGGAATTATTGAGAGTATTAACAAAGCGCACGGCTCAATTTTTATTTTGTTTTTTGTTGGGGCGTTGGGCTTAGCCTTAACATTTAGCTGGCCAATATTTACTTCATTGGTGATAGGAGTTTGTCGCGAAACTCACGCTGAAAGGGCAACTCCTGTAAGAGAAGTTTTTCATAGGGTGAAGCCGCATGTTAAGCAATTGGTTTTCTTGGGAGTTGCCTTTTTTGTTTATCGATTAGTTATGATCGGTTTAACTGAAGGAGATATTCAAGCGCTAGATATCCAAAAGATGGATAAAGAAGTAATGCCGATTGGCTTTTGGTGGTTAATGTTGAAGTTATTGGTATTGCAAGTCCCTCTTTTGTTAGCAACTTGGTACTCACCATTATTGATTTCCTATCATCAATATTCAGTGTTTAAGTCTATTGGACATAGCGTTTGGGCGGCATTGCATAATATTACGGCATTGATTACGGCATGGATAACGTTAACATTGGCTGTTGTTGGAGTAATGTTGTTGCTTGGCCTGGTGATTGGCATTGTTGCTATTTTTGCTAAAGGCCTTGCCGCATTTTTAGGTATGCTGCTTATTATGTTTGTGTCTTTGATGGCAACAGCATTCTTGTTTTCAATCCAATACTTTAGCTTCTTGTCTATGTACTATAATAAAGGCGAGGATTTCGTCAGCTAAGTTTATTTATTAAGCTTTAGGTATGTAAAGCTAGTGGCTGGTTAGACCTTTTCTAGCTTGGCATATTCCATCGCAAGCCATTTTAAACCTTCGCGTCCAAAGTTGATTTGGATTCGCATATCACTTGCATTTCCTTCGTAACTTACTACTACTCCCTGCCCAAATTTGGCATGTGATACAGCCTGGCCTATTTTCCAGGGCATGGCAGACTTTTGCTCACTGCTAATTGTAGATGACAAATTCTGGTAGTTGATTTCATAACTGGTTGACATCATTGGCTTTTGAGCCTGGCGGCTGTTTAGGCGTTTCAATAGCTCGTCAGGAATTTCATCTAAAAAACGTGATGCAATTCCGTATCGGATTTGACCATGCAACATACGGCTTTGCGCGTGACTTAGGTATAGTCGTTGTCTAGCGCGTGTTACTGCTACATACATCAAACGGCGCTCCTCTTCCAAGCCGTTATTCTCGTATAAGCTGTTTTCGTGAGGGCACAAGCCCTCTTCAAGACCGCTTATAAATACGGCCTTGAATTCCAGACCTTTAGCCGCGTGTACTGTCATTAGCTGAAGGGCATCGGTACCAACATCTGCTTGATGTTCACCAGCTTCAAGGCTGGCATGGGTTAAGAATTCAGTGAGGCCATTACTATTATCTTCTAGTGCGTCGCTGTTGTTATTCATAAAACTAACAGCGGCATTAATCAGTTCGTCTAAATTGGCAATACGATCTTCGCCTTCTTTTTCTAGCTGATAATAGTTCTTAAGACCAGACATCGTAGTTGCAATTTCAGTCATTTCTGTCAGTGTTAAGCCGTTGGCATCGTTTTGCATTTGTTTAATTAATGCCACGAATCCTTCTAATCCTTTACCTGGGCGACCATTACCGACATTGTTGATAGCTGCTTGCCATAAGCTGCAGTCCTGCGCTCGGGCTGACTCTTGAAGTTGCTCCAAGCTTCTGGCACCGATCCCGCGGGTAGGAAAATTAATTACACGCAATAAAGCGATGTCATCTTCTGGGTTATTTATCAGACGTAAATATGCCATCGCATGTTTGATTTCGGCGCGTTCAAAGAAGCGAAGACCGCCATAAACACGATACGGAATATTATTTGAAAATAAAGCATGTTCAATTACGCGAGATTGGGCGTTAGAGCGGTAGAGTAGGGCGATATCATTTAGTCCCCAGCCCTCGTTGTGTAGCATTTTTACTTCATCAACAATAAAGCTGGCTTCGTCTATGTCGTTATAGGCTTGGTAAAGCCTTACAGGCTCTCCCTTTCCAGCCGACGTCCATAAATTTTTGCCTAAGCGGTTTTTGTTGTTGCTTATTATTGCATTCGCGGCATCCAAAATGTTGCTATGAGAACGGTAGTTCTCTTCTAGTTTGACGATATTTTGTACTTTAAAATCCACTTCAAAATCACGCATATTGCCCACGCGTGCGCCGCGGAATGCGTAGATCGATTGGTCATCATCACCCACCGCAAAAATGCAATTATTAGGATCACCTTCGTTCACTCTTGCAAAAAGCTTAAGCCACATGTATTGCAACTTATTGGTGTCTTGAAACTCATCGACCAGGATATATTTAAATCGGTCTTGGTAATGCTTCCGAATGTTATTATCGCGGCTTAAAAGCTCGAAGCAGCGCAATAACAACTCTGCAAAATCTACAACGCCTTCGCGTTGGCATTGCTTGTCATACTCTTCAAAAATCTCACGCATTCTCTGTGAATGTGGGTCGTAAGCATCTACGCTGTTGGCTCGTAAACCTTCTTCTTTACAGCTGTTGATGTAACCCATCACTTGTTTTGGTGGGAATTTTTCGTCATCAACATTCATTACTTTCATCAATCTTTTGATGGCAGAAAGTTGGTCGGCAGTATCCAAAATCTGGAAAGTGCTAGGCAATAAAGCTTCACGGTGATGGGCTCTCAATAATCGATTGCAAAGGCCATGGAAAGTTCCAACCCACATGCCTCGCGTGTTAATTGGTAACATCGCGGTAAGCCGCGTTAGCATTTCTTTAGCTGCTTTATTGGTAAACGTTACCGCTAATAGCCCAGTCGGTGAAATTTGCCCAGTTTGAATAAGCCAAGCAATCCGGGTGGTAAGCACACGCGTTTTACCGCTACCTGCACCAGCTAAAATCAGCGCAGATTGGTGAGGTAACGTGACCGCTTCTAACTGCTTGTTGTTGAGTCCATTAAGGAGTAAGTTTTGAGGTTGGTTTGATGTTGTCATGAGGAGATTATCGCAGGTCACCGTTGCTTCGAGAACAGTTTAAGTGAGATTAAATGCTTATGTGCGGCTAGAAATTGGGAATTTACTTTTATGTTAAATATTTTGGAACTATAGTAAGGAGCTATTAGTCAGAATTAGCACGACAGAGATGTTGAGCGTTCAATGAACTATCAAGTCAATGTCCCACGCTTCCCTCCCTTAGCGTGGAGCCTATTTAGGCATTTTGCCCCAACTAAGAAGCTTAGTTGGGGTTTTTTTTAAAGTTTGCCGGCAAATAAAAAGCCCCTTGCGGGGCTTCTCAATTTAAAGCTTTTTGCTAATGATTCAGCAAAAATTACATCATACCGCCCATTCCACCCATGTCGCCGCCACCCATTGCTGGGGCGTCTTCTTTAGGTAATTCAGCAATCATACAATCAGTTGTAAGCATCAATCCAGCAACTGAAGCAGCATTTTGTAGTGCAGAACGCGTTACTTTAGTTGGATCTAATACGCCCATCTCAACCATGTCGCCATAAGTTTCGTTGGCAGCATTGTAACCGTAGTTACCTTTGCCAGCAGCTACATTGTTCACAACCACTGATGGTTCACAACCAGCATTTTGAACGATTTGACGTAATGGCTCTTCAACTGCGCGCAATACGATCTTCACGCCAGCGTCTTGGTCATGGTTTTCACCTTTTACTTTAGCAATTGCATCACGTGCACGAATCAATGCTACCCCGCCGCCGGCAACAATACCTTCCTCAACCGCAGCGCGTGTTGCATGCAACGCGTCTTCCACCCGTGCCTTTTTCTCTTTCATTTCGAGTTCAGTAGTAGCACCAACTTTAATTACAGCAACGCCACCTGCTAGTTTTGCAACACGCTCTTGCAATTTTTCACGGTCATAGTCACTTGTTGCATCTTCAGCTTGTTTCTTCACTTGGTCGATACGCGCTTTGATGTTGTCTTCATTGCCAGCACCATCAATGATGATGGTATTTTCTTTACCTACTTCGATACGCTTTGCTTGACCTAGGTCTTCCAACTTAATGTTTTCAAGTTTTAAGCCTAATTCCTCAGCTATCACAGTACCGCCAGTCAAAATGGCGATATCTTCAAGCATGGCTTTACGACGATCACCGAAACCTGGTGCTTTAACTGCACAAGTTTTTAGGATGCCTCTGATATTGTTAACTACTAATGTTGCTAAAGCCTCGCCATCGATGTCTTCAGCGATAATCAATAATGGACGACCTGCTTTAGCTACTTGTTCAAGTGCTGGAAGCAAATCACGGATGTTAGAGATTTTCTTGTCATATAAAAGCACAAATGGATTGTCCATTAACGCGATTTGACGTTCTTGGTTGTTGATAAAGTATGGAGATAGGTAGCCACGATCAAATTGCATACCTTCAACTACGTCAAGTTCATTTTGTAGACCTGAACCATCTTCGACTGTAATTACACCTTCTTTACCTACTTTGTCCATTGCGTCAGCAATGATTTGCCCAACTGATGCATCTGAGTTGGCTGAGATAGAGCCAACTTGAGCGATTTCTTTGCTGGTTGTACATGGCTTAGATTGTGATTTTAAATCAGCAACCGCCGCCTCAACTGCTTTGTCGATGCCACGTTTTAAGTCCATTGGGTTCATCCCAGCCGCAACAGATTTCATGCCTTCGCGGATGATTGCTTGTGCTAATACCGTTGCAGTTGTTGTGCCGTCACCAGCGATGTCGTTAGTTTTACTTGCAACTTCTTTTACTAATTGGGCACCCATGTTTTCGAATTTATCTTTCAATTCAATTTCTTTAGCAACAGACACGCCGTCTTTAGTGATAGTTGGAGAGCCGTATGAACGCTCCAAGACCACGTTGCGGCCTTTAGGGCCTAAAGTTACGCGTACTGCGTTAGCTAAAATATTCACACCATTCACCATTTTTTGGCGAACGTCATCACCAAATCTTACGTCTTTAGCAGCCATCTTAAATCTCCTAAATTGCTTACTTTAATTACTAAAAATTCTTTATAAAGTTCGAAGCGATTAAGCCTCGATTACACCCATAAGGTCTGACTCGGTCATGACCAAAAATTCGTTACCATCAATTTTCACAGTTTGGCCAGCATATTTACCAAACAGCACTTTGTCGCCGACTTTAACGTCAAGTCCAATTACTTTGCCGTTATCATCTTTCTTGCCTGGGCCAACAGCAATTACTTCACCTTGGTCTGGCTTCTCTGTTGCTGTATCTGGGATCACAATGCCAGATGCAGTTGAACGAACTTCTTCTAGACGCTTAACAATTACGCGATCGTGTAAAGGACGAATTTTCATAAACGAACTCCTTAAATAAATGAATAAAAAACGAATAACAAAAATCTTGGGGTGCATTTTAGCACTCCAGTCCATTGACTGCTAATACTTTGGGGCGAGGTCTACGAATTTCAAGAGCTACCAGTAATTTTTCTTAGATCTTTAAAAATGCCTGATTAAATTTAACGCAATCAGCGATAATAAGTACGCAGGCGGTTTGGTTTATTAAAGATAGGCATTGAGTGTGGGATTAGATAAAAACAATGCAGAATTTATGTTAAAAAATTAATTCATAGCGCTGAAAGATTCTTTTGAAGAATAAAGATTTACTTGAACGTAGCCTAATGGCTGTGTGGCATCCATGCACGCAGATGAAAGTCCACGAAACCTTGCCATTGTTGCCGATTGCCAGTGGCGAAGGAGTATGGCTCACTGATTTTGAGGGAAATCGTTATTTAGATGGTGTAAGTTCATGGTGGGTGAATTTATTTGGTCATAATGAGCCGCGAATTAAAACTGCAATTAACGAACAGCTTAGTAAATTAGAGCATGTGATGCTTGCTGGTTTTACTCATGAACCCGTTGTACAGTTATCCGAAAAGCTTGGGGAATTAACGCAGTTGGGGCATTGCTTTTATGCATCTGATGGGGCCTCTGCCACTGAAATAGCCCTAAAGATGAGCTTCCACTACTGGCGTAACATTGGCCAGCCAGAAAAAAATCAATTTTTAAGTCTGAAAAATAGCTATCACGGCGAAACTATTGGGGCGTTATCCGTGACGGATGTGGCAATTTTTAAAGATACATACGCGCCACTGTTGCGTCAAAGTGTTCAAATGCCATCACCAGACTTTCGTTTCGCTGAGACTGGTGACGATAGAAGCGCAGAAACTTTTGCGCTTGGTTGCGCTGATTTTTTAGAGACATATTTAAAAGAAAATCATTCGAAAATTGCCGCTTTTATTATCGAACCGTTAATTCAATGTGCAGCTGGGATGGGAATGTATGATCCGATGTACCTTAAACGTGCACGAGAAATCTGTTCACAGTATCAGGTGCATTTGATTGCTGATGAAATTGCCGTTGGATTTGGGCGAACTGGAACAATGTTTGCCTGCGAGCAGGCAAACATTAAACCTGATTTCATTTGTCTTTCAAAGGGTATTACTGGGGGGTATTTGCCGCTATCGGTAACTCTAACGACGGATGAGGTTTATGAAGCTTTTTACGATGATAGTGTTTCACGCGGGTTCTTACATTCGCATAGTTACACAGGAAATCCTCTGGCTTGCAGTGCGGCTCTTGCGACCTTGGCAATTTTTGAAAAAGACGATGTTTTGCGTAAAAATAGAACCAAGACCGAGTATATAAATCAACAACTCTCTACATGGGATAGTTTGCCAATTGAACATCTTCGCAATAAAGGTATGGTCTGGGCATTTGATGTAAAAACAAAAAATAAGCAATTCCAACAAAATTTTTATCAACAAGGCTTGGCTCAGGGTTTGTTGCTTCGTCCAATTGGTAATACCGTTTACTGGATGCCCCCTTACGTGATTAGCCAAGATGAAATCGACTTCATGCTCAATACTACAAAGCAATTGTTAGCGGTATGCGCTTAATTACGACTATTTTTTTGGCTGTTTTTTGTGGGGTTTCTTTCGCGCAGACTGATGATGTAAAAGGTTTGCCGATGACAGTCATACAATCGCTTCAGTTAGAGGGAGTGCCTTTAGAAAACGTCAGTATTTATGTGCAGCGAGAAGATGCCGCCCAACCTCTGTTGGCATTTAAAGCCGACGTTCCCCGTAATCCGGCATCGGTTATGAAACTGGTAACGAGTTATGCCGCGCTTGATTTGTTGGGTCCAGCCTATCGCTGGAAAACCCAGTTTTATGGATTGAACATTCCTGAACAAGGCAAGTTGCAAGGTGGAATTTGGTTAAAAGGATTTGGCGATCCCTCCCTTAATACAGCAGATCTATTCGAGGTAGCGAGTGAGTTGAAACAAAAGTTTCATATGGATGAAATTTGTTGTCAAATTTTCTTAGATAACAGTGCATATGTGCCGCAAATTTTTGATGCTTCCGCATTTGATGGCAAGCCGAATCGCGTCTATAACGCTCCAGCCGAAGCATTGATGGTAAATCAGCAAGCTGTTCGCTTAAAGTTGATTCCAAGTGATGGAAAAGTAATTGTTGTTTCTTATCCCAATTGGGAATGGTTGATTAAGCGTATTGATATTAAGCCTGTTGCTGATGATTGTGGGGATTGGAAAAACGGCCTACAAATTAAGCGTGATGGTCGCGTCTTAAATATACGTGGCGAATACCCTGTGAGTTGCGGAGACAAGTATTTGGATGTCAATTGGCAGGGAAGTGAATATGTTGGCGATCTTTTTTATAGCGCGTGGGAGAAAACTGGTGGACGCTGGACGCAGCATGATAAAACTCAAAGTATAGTTTCTAATGTGCCTATGAACGCACTTTTATTAACTGAACATGCCTCGCCAACTTTGGCTGAAACGCTGCGTGAAATGAATAAAACTAGTAACAATGTCATGGCTCGATCGGTTTACTTAAGCTTGAGTCGTGTAAATGATCAATCTCAAATTGCATCAACGAGTAAAAGTGAGCAGGTGATTAAAGGGTGGCTAGAAAGTAAGGGATTTAATTTTTCTGAGATGGTGCTAGAAAATGGCGCGGGTCTTTCACGGATTGAGCGTATTAGTGCTTCGCATTTGGGTACGTTGTTGCGAGATGCCTACCACAGTCCAGTCATGGCTGAACTGATAGCTTCATTGCCTATTTATGGGGTGGATGGTTCATTAAGTAAACGTAAAGATGGTGTTTTGTATGGTCGCGCGCATTTAAAAACAGGTTCGCTTGAAAATGTACGAAGCATTGCGGGCTATCTTTTAGATGCAAAAGGTCGTTATTGGTCTGTAGTATTTATAGCTAATGGAGTCAAATCAGAGGCCACAAAGCCAGCCCAAGAAGCCTTGTTGAACTGGATATATTTGCAAGAATAAACTTAGTTTTATTGGGTTGAAGCAAACATGTCGGGTATGATATTCAATATTTTTTAATTGGGAGCGCCGTATGAAAAAAAGTATGTTGATGGCAAGTGCTTTAATCATTGCCATGCTCACTATGACTGGTTGTAAAGCCGATTCAAAGACATCTACTAAGGAAACTGCAATGACACAAAATGTAACAGAACTCGTTAAGAAAGATACAGTAATGGGCGAGGGTCGCGAAGCAGAGGCTGGATTTAATGTGACTGTAAACTACACAGGTTGGCTGTATGATCCTAGCAAACCAGATGATAAAGGGACTAAATTTGATAGTTCTTTAGATCGTCGTGAGCCGTTTGTATTTTTTTTAGGTGGTGGCCAAGTGATCCAAGGTTGGGATGAAGGTTTTGCAGGGATGAAAGTGGGCGGGAAACGCACCTTGATTATTCCACCTCATATGGGCTATGGAGCGAACGGAGCTGGTGGCGTGATTCCACCAAATGCAACTTTGATTTTTGATGTTGAGTTGCTAGGTATTAAGTAGCTTATTTTTGACAAAGGCAACACAATGAAAGTACGAATAAAGTGGGTTGAGGACGTCTGTTTCATGGGGGAGACAGAATCTAGTCATGCAGTCATTATGGATGGTTCCCCAGAGATCGGTGGACGAAATCTTGGTATGCGTCCGATGGAAATGTTATTGGTAGCGATGGGCGGTTGTTCTTCTATTGATGTAGTGACGATCCTCAAAAAGTCTCGTCAATCCATCACTAATTGCGTTGCTGAAATTACTGCTGAACGTGCAGATGAAATCCCAAAAGTATTTACCAAAATTCATGCGCATTTTGTTGTGACTGGGAATAACCTAAATGCAATTCAAGTTGAGCGTGCTGTCAACTTGTCGGCTGAGAAATATTGCTCAGCCTCGATTATGTTGGGAAAAGCTGCGGAAATGAGCCACAGCTTTGAAATAAAAGAAGCTGAGTAGCTTTTAGTTAGATGATTCAATGATTGAAACAGTGAGCCCCTCACCTGTTTCAATCACCTCAAATAGTCGGTCAATATTTGGATGCTTGCCCGGATTTTCTTCGGCGTCTTGTGTGTGTTCTGCATAAATCTTCAAACCATCTTTTGCCGCATCTTTATTGATGCAGCTCCATTTTTTAAATAGATGATGATATACCTTCACAGAACCTTGGCTGCCTGGTTTGTTTTCAATCACGCCTGCATTTGACCCATCAGCTTTAGCCAATTCAATCTTTTGAATATGTTCGCTGTTTTCTAAAGTGGCTAAAATTTCGCTAAATTTCTTCATGTGTCTTTGCTTACGCTTTCTTTTTTACGATTGATCTATAAATAGTAGGTGGTTGATGTCATGACCCTTGACATGCCTTGCATGGCCGACCGCACAGGGATTGGCAACTTTACCCCGCCTAATTGAATGGCAGTGGCTGCATGTTCTGCTTCGTCTGTTTTCATTTGTTTTAAGATGGCACGACTTTTATCGTCATCGGCAGGCAATTCATCTAAATGACGATTGAGATGTTCCCCTACTTGACGTTCCGTTTCCGCTAAAAATCCTAGATTCCATTTATCACCCAGCGCCCCAGCGATGGCGCCTAATGTGAATGAACCTGCATACCAAATGGGGTTAAGGAGGCTGGTGCGACCACCAAGTTCTTGAATACGTTTTTCGCACCAAGCTAAATGTTCAGTTTCTTCTTTTGAGGCTTGCTCTAAGGCAAGTACGGTTTGAGAGTTCTTAGCAGTAAGCGCTTGACCGTTATAAAGCGCTTGCGCACAAACCTCACCACAGTGGTTTATGCGCATTAAGGCTGCGGCATGACGTTTATCGTTTGGGCTTAATTCAGTGGTTTGAGCAATATTTTGGTCTGGATGTGGGCGAACGCTATGCGCGTTTGCAGCTAAGGTTTTTAAGCCTTTGTCAAATTCAATAATTAGACGATCTAGCATATGCTCACACCATTTTTGGTCTTAATAAAACGAATAATGAGAGCAAGTATGACTTGCTCTCAAGGGTATTATTTATTTCTTACTGGGCGATAAAATGTCGATACCTTTTAGCAAGTTAACCGCCTGCATAAATTGGTAATCAGTTTTTGTACCAGCTTCCATAGGTGTTTTATCTGAAAGTTGCTTTTCATCTTTTTTCAGGGTTGGCGGTTTTGGTGTTTCTTTAGCAGGTGCTTCAGCTTCTTTAGGGTTTGACAAGTGATTGCTTAAATCAGCTTCGCGCAAGTTCATGCCTTGTTCAGCGGTGTTGATAGTTGCATCCTCTACTACGATATCAGGTACGATCCCTTTTGCTTGAATAGAACGGCCATTTGGGGTGAAGTAACGTGCTGTGGTGAGCTTAATAGCTGTGCCGTTGTTCATTGGCAAGATAGTTTGCACAGAGCCTTTGCCAAAACTTTGTGTGCCCATGATCACAGCACGTTTATGATCTTGCAACGCCCCAGAAACAATTTCTGAAGCCGAGGCAGAGCCACCGTTAATCAATACCACCATCGGCACTGTTTTAATATCCGCTGGTAAGTCGGCTAAAAAATCGCCTGTTTCTCCACCACGTGAATAATTTGCTGGATTAGCTGTTAGGCGCATTTTTGCATCTTCTGTTCGGCCTTCTGTATATACTACAAGCGCATCTTTAGGAATGAAGGCAGCGCTGATCCCTACTGCTGCAGTAATCAAGCCGCCTGGATTGTTTCGTAAATCTAAAACTAAGCCTTTAAGCGGAACTTTGTTTTGCTCACGTAATGCCTTGATTGCTTTCGCTAAATCTTCTGCTGAGTGCTCTTGGAATTGTGTAACTCGGAGATATGCATAGCCAGGCTCAGGTAGCTTGTATTTCACGCTTTGAGTTTTGATGATGGCACGTATTAATGTGATGTAAATCGGTTTGTTTTCGCCTTTGCGTAAAATTGTAAGTTTGATAGAGGTGTCTGGTTTTCCCCGCATTAATTTAACAGCATCGTTGAGCGACATTCCTTTGACCAATTTTTCGTCCAATTGCATTATCAAGTCACCTGATTTAACTCCGGATTTGAATGCCGGAGAGTCTTCGATTGGGGAGATGACTTTTACCAAACCGTCTTCCATGCCTACTTCAATACCTAGGCCTCCAAACTCACCCTGTGTTCCAGCTTGGAGGTCTTTGAATCCGTCTACATCTAAGAATGAAGAGTGAGGATCTAAGCCCGTTAACATGCCATTGATTGCCTCGTTAATCAGTTTTTTATCTTCTACCGTTTCAACATAATCACTTTTGATTTTGCCGTACACTTCGGCAAAGGTCCGAAGCTCTTCTAAAGGCAGTTGGGGTTTGGTCTCTTTTTCAGCGACTGCTGGATAGTTAAGGCTTAGCGTGATTCCTATTACTGCACCTATGACCACTAAACTGATTTTTTCAAATTTTGTACGCATTAAATAAAAATTCCTTCATTGACTTTTTTAAACTGCTAATCCCCTGTAATGGGAACATTAAAATGATGGTTGAGATAATATCGTGTTGCGCTAGTTTAACCAATTGAAATAACATGGCGTCAAACATTTTTTGCACATAAAGGTCTCATGGAACACAAAGTGAACCAGCTTGAAATCGAGTATTGTACGCAATGTCATTGGTTGCTACGTGCTTCTTGGATGGCGCAAGAACTACTAACTACTTTTAACACAGACATCACAAGCCTTGCGCTAGTTCCTGGTTCTGGCGGTATTTTTGAGGTCCGATTGAATGGCTCAGTCATTTTTTCTAGAAAAGAAACAGGTCGTTTTCCCGAGTCTAAAGAGCTTAAACAATTGATCCGTGACCTCATTGACCCGGAGAGGGTGCTTGGACATAGTGATAGATAAACTTATTAGTTACTTTGCGGACTGATTGAGATCTGTACTTGCAAGCTCTTTTGCATCAACACGGCGAGCACCAGTAAAACGTTTTGACCAATAATTATCATTCATGTCTGATACGCTAATGCTACTTCCAGCACTTGGTGCATGAATGAACCGATTATTACCTACATAAATTCCCACATGGGAATACACAGATTTCATGGTGTTAAAAAACACCAAATCCCCAGGTTCCAATTCTTTTTCATTTATCTTTTGCCCAACTTGACTCATTGCGTTGGCGCCGTGTGGCAAGGTTAGGTTAGCTGCTTCTTGGAATACATAACGGACAAAACCACTACAATCAAATCCTGAGTCTGGATTAATGCCGCCGTATTTATACTTCACGCCAGTTTGGCTTAGAGCATGCAGAATGATTTCTTGGGCGGTGCTTGTCCATGAATTGTTCGGTTCACTTTCTACAGTAGTCTTTGGTGCTGTTGATGCCTCATCATTGCTTTGTGACAAGAAAGGAAAATCAAACGCTAACGCGATACTAGGCATGTTCAGCATGAAGCTAAATGCTGTGGCTAATAAGATTTTTTTCAAATTTATCATTAGGATATTATATGGTGAAGAGAGGGTTTTTCCTATAAAAACTATTACCGCTTGTGGTTGTTTGTGTTGTAAAGAAGGGGTGACAGGGGTGAAGCTAGTGCCGATTACTGCTATAGTTCTTAGATTTTTTCTAGTACCTATTTCATGAAAACCACGCGCCGCCATCTTGAACTGCTTTCTCCTGCTAAAAATGCTGATTTCGGCATTGAGGCCATCAATCATGGCGCAGATGCGGTTTATATTGGTGGCCCAGCTTATGGCGCGCGCGCAAAGGCTCCCAATTCGGTTGAGGATATTGCAAAGCTTGTAAAACATGCGCATCGATTTAATGCAGAAGTTTTTGTTACGCTTAACACAATTTTCCATGACAATGAATTAGAAGGTGCAAGAGCAATTGTGTATCAGCTTTACGATGCAGGGGTAGATGCGCTAATTGTCCAAGATATGGGTTTGATAGAAATGGATTTGCCTCCTATTCAGTTGCACGCCAGTACGCAAACTGATATCCGTACTATTGAAAAAGCTAGATTTTTGGACCAAGTTGGCTTTTCGCAGATTGTATTAGCTCGCGAACTCGACTTAAAAACCATCCAGCAAATCTCTGATGTGACCACATGTAATTTAGAGTTCTTTGTCCATGGCGCTTTGTGCGTTGCATTTAGCGGACAATGTTTTATAAGTCATGCTCATACTGGAAGAAGTGCGAATCGTGGCGAATGCTCCCAAGAATGCAGATTGCCTTATCGTTTAGAAGATTCTCAAGGGCGCGTGATTGGCAACGACAAGCATTATTTGTCAATGAAAGATAATGATCAAAGTGTCAATTTGCGTGCTTTGATTGGTGCGGGAATTAGCTCTTTTAAAATTGAAGGTCGCTACAAAGATTTACCTTATGTGAAGAATGCGACCGCCCATTATCGTCAGCTTTTGGATGAGATTTTGATAGATATGCCTGAATACGCAAAAACATCAACAGGCTTAACGACTTTTAGTTTTAGACCTCAACCTGAAAAAACTTTCAATCGCAGTGCGACCGATTATTTTGTTAATGGTCGAAAAGCCGATATTGGCGCTTTTGATACGCCGAAATTTTCAGGCGAGGAAGTTGGAAAGGTTACCAAAGTCATGAAAGATCACTTTGAAGTTGATAGCCAAATTGACCTTCATAATGGTGATGGCTTGTGTTTCTTTGATGTCCATAAAGAGCTTGTAGGTATGCGTATCAACACAGCTGAAGGAAAGCGTTTGACACCAAATGAAATGCCAGAAGATATGCGACGTGGTATGACGATTTACCGTAATCGTGATCACGCTTTTATGCGCCTACTGGAGAAAGATTCGGCGATTCGAAAAATCCCAGTCGATATGCAGCTTTATGAAACGCCAGAAGGCTTTGAATTAAGTGTGACCGATAGTGACGGATTGGGCGTGACGGTATTTTGTAGGATCGAAAAACAGTCAGCACAGCAAGTTGAAAAAGCTGAAGAGAGTTTGCGTGAGAATTTGGCAAAATTGGGCGGCACTGATTTTGTTGCAAAAACAATCTCACTGAATTTGTCGCAACCTTGGTTCGTGCCGGCGTCGACCATTAATGGCCTCAGGCGCAATGCCATAGAACAATTGGCGCAAGTGCGTACAGAAAGCTATAAGCGCCCTGAAAAAAGATTGCCAGTTAACCCGCCGGCTATTTATCCTGAAGATACTTTGAGTTATCTTGCCAATGTTTACAACAAAAAAGCGCGTGTTTTTTATGAAAAACATGGGGTGAAAATGATTGCTGCGGCTTATGAAGCGAATCAAGAGCTCGATGAAGTGCCGTTGATGATTACCAAGCATTGTTTACGATTTAGTCATGGCATGTGCCCAAAAGAGGCTAAGGGCGTAATTGGCGTACAAGGCACTGTAACTGCCGAGCCGATGACTTTGATTAACGGCAATGACAAATTTACACTTAAATTCGATTGCAGGCCTTGCGAAATGCACGTGATGGGTAAAATTCGTAAACCCGTGCTTCAAATGCAACCGCCTCAGCCGTTGCAGTTTACTCCGCGCAATAAATGAATGTTAAAAACTTAAGGTGCTGGATTCATCATTCGCAAATGTAGGTTTTCAATCTCAAGCATTACTTCAGGAGATAATTGTGTGTTCCAGGCAGCGATGTTTTCTTTGAGCTGATTCATGGTCGTTGCACCAATAATTGTGCTACTGACAAACCAGCGATGATATACAAAAGACAAAGCCAATTGCGTTGGTGTTAAGCCATTAGATCTCGCTAACTCTGCATAAGCCCTACTTGCTGGAATCACATTAGGTTTTTTATACCTTTGCGCATAGCCTTGGAACATTGTCACACGACCTTTAGCCGCAGGATCATCAATGTATTTTGCAGATAAGTGCCCAAATGCCAAAGGGGAATAAGCTAATAAACCTACGCTTTCGCGGAATAGAACTTCAGACATTCCAAACTCCATGCCGCGATTAAGTAAGTTGTAGCAGTTTTGTACGGTTGCAACGCGAGGCAAATCATATTCTCTCGCAATTCTGAGAAATTCCATCAAGCCCCAAGGTTGCTCATTTGAGAGGCCTATGTACCGGACTTTTCCTTCCTTAACTAACGCTGCCAACGTTTCTAATTGATTCCGAATCGTAACCCATTCCTTGCGTTCTCCTTCACCCAGATTGCCTGAAACATATTCATTTTCTGGGTCAAATAGATATTGCCCAAACATTGGAACATTCCGCTCAGGCCAATGTAATTGGTAAATGTCGATATAGTCAGTTTGCATACGTTTAAGCGAGCCCTCAATTGCCATGCGAATGTTTTCTCTATCTAATTTGGGTGGGCCGCCACGTATCCAATCCATACCGCGTCTTGGGCCTGCTACTTTCCCCCCTAGAATAATCTTGTCGCGGGGCTGCTTTTTTATCCAATTTCCGATAATTGTCTCGGTGCGTGTATAAGTCTCTGCTTTCGGTGGCACAGGGTACATTTCAGCAGTGTCGATAAAATTAATACCTTGTGATATTGCATAATCAAGCTGGTCAAAGGCTTCTGCTTGGGTATTTTGGTCACCATAAGTCATGGTACCCAAGCAGATAGAAGAAATATTTAAGTCAGTATTCGCGATATTGCGGTATTGCATGTTTTGCCTATTAGTTATTTCAAGATGAATTGAATTGTACGCTTTAAAAAACAAAAAATAAGTCGTGGTGAGCGCAGATCAGAATATAAAAGCATTACAATTGCGACTCGCTTTTTATCGCATACTTTTCGAAAGCCAGCTTTGTCAGCGTCAGATTCAAAATTGAATTTTATTTTTTCCGAAAAAGGGCCGCTTGCCCAGAGTGTCGCCGGATATCGCGCGCGTCAACAACAGCTAGAAATGGCGTTGGCAATTGAAACCGCGATTCAAGAAAATAAACAATTAGTGGCTGAGGCGGGTACAGGGACGGGTAAAACCTTTGCTTATTTGGTCCCAGCTCTACTTTCTGGCGGAAAGGTGATCGTTTCAACGGGGACGAAAACCCTACAAGACCAATTATTTCATCGTGATTTGCCTGCTGTGCGGGATGCGCTCAAAGTCCCTGTGACAGTTGAAATGCTTAAAGGTCGAGCTAATTATGTTTGCCACTTCCATTTGGAACGCTCAGCCAACGAGGGACGTTTTGTTTCACGTGAGGATGCTAATTACGTGCATATTATTCGTAATTTTGTTGAAAATAATAAAACAGGTGATAAAGCAGAACTGATTGAAGTGCCAGAAAACTCTACTATTTGGCCAAGTGTAACCTCGACAAGGGATAATTGCTTGGGGCAAGAATGTAATTTTTACAAAGATTGCTTTGTAATGGAAGCTCGCAAACGTGCTTTAGCTGCTGATGTTGTTGTAGTTAATCATCACCTATTTTTTGCGGATGTGATGTTACGTGATGAGGGAGTGTCGGAATTATTACCCTCAGCTAATACCATCATTTTTGACGAAGCTCATCAATTGCCTGATGTAGCGGGATTATTTTTTGGAGAAGATGTATCGACTAGTCAGTTTTTAGAGTTAGCTCGTGATGCCGAGGCGGCATACATCACTACTGCAAAAGATTGTCCTGCATTGCAAGAAGCCGCAAATGCACTGGAAAAATCAGTGCGTGATTTTAGGTTGGTATTTTCTTATGAAGGCTCACGAATGCCGGTAAAAAAAGCACTTGCTCTTGATAACTTTGTCCTTGCTTTTGCTGACATGCAAGACAAAATGCAAGCGCTCACTATGGTGCTTGAAACACAAGCTATGCGGGATCCTGCAATAGAGAATTGTTGGCAACGTGCGATTGCTTTAATGACGCTATTGAAGCGTTGGCTTATTGCAGAAAACTCTAATTTAGTCCGTTGGGTGGAAGTTTTTACACAAAGCGTTCAGCTTCATGCCACACCATTGTCTGTGGCAGAGGGGTTTGGAAAACAACTTAATGCATCTCCCCGTGCATGGATTTTTACCTCAGCAACGCTTGCTGTGAAAAGTGATTTTAGCCACTATATTGCCCAAATGGGCTTGAGTAACGCGAATACTGGGTATTGGGAAAGTCCGTTTGACTATGCTAAGCAAGCTTTATTTTATGTACCAGAAAATATGCCTGAACCAAATAGCTCAGGTTATTCGGCATCTGTTGCAGCAATGGCGTTGCCAGTTATTCAAGCCAGTAGGGGTCGCACTTTTGTGCTCTGTACTTCGCTAAAAGCGATGCGCGAAATTCATGCTTTACTGAAAGAAGCGTTTGTCCAAAATGGCATTGAGTTTCCGCTTATGATGCAGGGCGAAAGCTCAAGAAGTGAACTGCTGGAGCGTTTCCGTAAACGTGGTAATGCGGTGTTGGTTGGTAGTCAAAGTTTTTGGGAGGGGGTTGACGTTCGCGGAGAGGCCCTATCTTGTGTGATTATCGACAAACTGCCTTTTGCGCCGCCAGATGATCCAGTACTTGCTGCTCGTATTGATAAAATGAACGAAGAAGGCAAAAACGCTTTTATGGAATATCAGTTGCCTTATGCCGTGATTACTCTTAAACAAGGTGCAGGACGTTTAATTCGTGATGAAGCCGATAGTGGTGTTTTGATGGTTTGCGACCCACGTTTGATTTCTAAGTCTTATGGTCGACGCATTTGGCAGAGTTTACCCCCGTTCAAACGCACACGCTTTTTGAGAGAGGTGCAAGCTTTCTTTGAGGCCACAAAGGATGAAAGAGCTAGCGCTGACGCAAAGGCTTAAGCAAGTCCGATAAGCCGTTATGGTCTATTTCCTGCATCAGTTGCAGCAAAAGACCAATTTCCCCTGGCGGAAAGCCTTCACGAGCAAACCAATTTAGATATTTTCCTGGTAAGTCAGCAATAATGCGGCCTTTATGTTTGCCGAAAGGCATTTTTATGGAGACAAGTTTTTTAAGGTCTTCGGGATGCATTCTAGGGCTAAAGCCAGCCAGCTTTCCAAAGTGTTTCGTCAGACAAATTTCGCCAATGCAAGGTTTGATGACGATTGCTGAGTACAGCCTCTAGAGTCACTTCGGAAACGATTTGAGGATCTGTTTCATCTTGCAATACCTTTATCACAATAAAATGTTTTTCGCGGTTTTGCGGTTTGATCGCAGTCCATTTAGAGTGTAGTAATTTCTTAGGGCTAAGTGCCATGACTGAGTTACTCATTAAACAAGCGGCAAGTTTATCAGCCAGAACATTGTTGAGCACTTTTCTTGTTAAAATTCTTATATGAAATCTAACTTCATTATCATCACGGAAAGTGAATACGAGCTCACTGCAATGCGCTCGCAGGGGGCTGGTGGGCAAAATGTAAACAAAGTATCAAGCGCCATTCATTTGCGTTTTGATATTCGCGCTTCATCTCTCTCAATATCTCACCAACTACGCCTCATGGCGCTTCGTGATTCCCGTATTACCTCAGACGGTGTTGTAATTATTAAAGCTCAGCAGCACCGTAGCCAAGAATTGAATAAACATGATGCGATTGATCGGCTCCATGTGTTGGTGAATAGCGTGGCAAAAGCTCCGGAAATTAGAAAGCCAACGCGCCCAACGCTGGGCTCGCGTAAAAGACGTTTGGCTACCAAAAGCCAGCGCGGTGAAATCAAAGCTAATCGCACCCGGCCTGTATGTGGCAAAATAGAGATCGAATAACGATAGCTTTAATATATGCAAATCCTCGCCATTGACACATCAACAGAATTTTTGTCATTAGCCTTGTGGCTTGATGGCCGTTTGTTATCGCGCGATATACATGCGGGGCAAACCCACTCTCAACAGATTTTGCCAGCGCTGCGTGAGTTGCTTGATGAAGCTCAGGTGGAATTAGAGTCGCTCGATGGCATCGCATTTGGTGCAGGCCCTGGATCGTTTACAGGCATACGTATTGCTTGCGGTGTAGCGCAAGGCTTGGCTTTCGGTGCCAATTTACCAGTGGTCGCAGTGTGCACATTATTGGTATTAGCCCAGCAAAGTGGCGCGACGCGAGTGATTGCCTGTCTTGATGCACGAATGGGTGAAATCTATCATGCTGTTTATGAGAAAAGCGGTGATGTTTGGCTTGAAGTAAATCCACCTTCCTTATTCAAACCTGAAGAGGCGCCAAAAGTAACAGGTAACGATTGGGTAGGTGTTGGCACAGGTTGGTTAGTTTATGCAGATGTTTTACACGGGGTGTATGGGACACAACTGAGCGGAATGCAAACGCCAGAACACAACTCATATCCAAAGGCGACATCCATTACAGCATTAGCTTTACCAGCTTTTGAAGCCGGATTGGGAAGTCCGGCGCATCAAGTTGCCCCAATTTATATCCGCAATAAAGTGGCGCTTAAAATGAGCGAACGGGTCAACCGCTAATTATGATCGTCCAATTAAAGCCTGCCAACCTTAGCTTTCGTGAAATGCAGCTATCCGATTTAGATGCTGTAATACAAATCGAGATGGTTAATTTCCCTTTTCCATGGACTGTCGGTAATTTCACAGATTCCATCAATTCTGGCTACACGTGCTTGGTGTTAGAGATGGCAGCTAATGTGATTGGCTATGCTGTGCTAATGATGGCGCTCGATGAAGCGCACCTGCTAAATGTTAGCGTAGCGCCTAGTCAAAAAGGTAAGGGGTTCGGCCGTTATTTGCTATACCACATGATGCAAATCAGCCGTGAAAAAGGGGGGCTTAATATGTTCTTAGAAGTTCGCCCCTCAAATATTTCTGCCATCACGCTTTACGAAAGCATAGGGTTTAATGAAATGGGCGTGCGGCCAGGCTACTATCCAGCACAAAAGGGCCGAGAAAACGCCATATTAATGGGAGTCGCGCTATGAGCTTAACGCGTGAAGATATGTTGCGTGAATTGGAACTGCTACCTGTTTGGAGCTTGCATTCGCCCCAAGAAGCGTCTCTTGAGGCCAACCAGGAAGATGCGCTCATTAATGTGCAAACTCCAATAAAAACAGAAGAGATAATTGAAACAAACGTTGATCTATTGGGAAAAGAAGTCATTCAGGCGGGTTCGGCGATTAAAGAATCCCTGCAGCAAGAAACTACATTATCTGATGTGACTAATTTGAATTGGGCGGACTTGAAACAATATGTGATCGGATCTGGCGACCAAAATGCAGATTGGATATTTGTTGGCAATAGGCCAAATGAATATGACGAAAAAACCGGTCAGCCATTTATAGATGATGCAGGGGCGTTGCTCGATAAAATGCTGATTGCCATTCAGCTGCAGCGAAGCAAAAACGTGTATTTAACGTATTTATCACTACCATATTTCAATCGCCAAATTACGCTAATACAGCCCAAACTAATTGTATTGTTTGGTGAGCAAGTCGCTCAATGCTTGCTAGAATCAAACGATTCACTCGATGCTCTTCGGGGAAAAGTACACAAGTACAAAGAGGTGAGCGTTATTGTTAGTTATTCCCCAGTACACTTGCTAGCTCACACCCAAGATAAAGTGAAGGCTTGGGCGGATTTATGTTTGGCGCGAAGTACTATGCAAGGCCTTAAATAGGCTGACGTTAATCTAATTAATCTATAAAATTTCAACCTTTAGTTGTTTATTACCTGAAAAGAAGTCGTTATGCGCGCATCACAATTTTTTATTGCTACCCAAAAAGAAGCCCCACAAGAAGCAGAGCTAGCTAGCCATCGCTTAATGTTACGAGCGGGATTTATAAAGCGTTTAGGCTCGGGTCTTTACACTTGGATGCCTTTGGGTTTGCGTGTGTTGCGCAAAGTAGAAGCAGTGGTGCGCGATGAAATGAACAAAGCGGGTGCGCTTGAGCTTTTAATGCCTGCGATTCAGCCAAAGGAGCTTTGGGAAGAAACAGGTCGCTGGGCAGTATTTGGTCCGCAAATGTTAAAGATCCAGGATAGACATGAACGTGAGTTTTGTTTTGGTCCAACCCATGAAGAGGTCATTACTGATATAGCTCGTCGTGAGATTAGGAGCTATAAGCAATTGCCGTTAAATTTTTACCAAGTACAAACCAAATTCCGTGATGAAATTCGTCCACGTTTTGGAGTAATGCGTGCGCGCGAATTTATGATGAAAGATGCATATTCTTTCCATGCTAATTTAGCTTCGCTTGAGCAAACTTATGAACGTATGTACCAAGCTTATTCCAATGTGTTTACGCGTTTGGGCTTGGAGTTTCGTGCAGTACGCGCTGATACTGGCGCGATTGGCGGTGACGGTTCACATGAATTTCATGTGCTTGCTGACTCAGGTGAAGATGGTTTAGCGTATTGCCCAAATTCAGATTATGCGGCTAACATCGAATTGGCTGAAGCCTTGGCACCAAGCACATCACGTCCGGTGCCGAGCGAAGTAATGCAATTGGTGGAAACGCCAAAGCAAACTACTTGCGATGCTGTAGCAGATTTGTTGGGCGTCAGCTTGCAACGCACGGTGAAATCTATTGCTTTGATGGCGAATAATAAGTTCTATCTTCTCCTGCTTCGCGGGGACCATAGCTTAAATGAGATTAAGGTAAACAAATTAGATGGCTTTGTAGATTTTCGTTTTGCGACGACTGAAGAAGTGCGGGCAAACTTGAATGATTGCCCACCCGGCTTTATAGGCCCTGTCAATGTTGGCGAGAATGTGACGGTGATTGCTGACCGCACGGTAGCGACGATGAGCGATTTTATTTGCGGGGCCAACCAACCAAAATTGCATTTATCAGGTGTTAATTTTGGCCGCGATATCCCTGAGCCAAGCTTGGTGGCAGATATTCGTAACGTGATTGGCGGAGATGCCAGCCCAGATGGTAAGGGGTTGTTGGCGTTATGCAGGGGGATTGAGGTTGGGCATATTTTTCAATTGCGCACAAAATATGCCCAAGCCATGAATGCAACCTATCTTGATGAACAAGGGCAAACGCAAGTATTGGAAATGGGTTGCTATGGTATTGGTGTATCACGAATAGTGGGGGCAGCTATTGAGCAGGGCAATGATGAGCGAGGCATAGTCTTTCCAGCTAGTCTTTCACCTTTTGAAGTGGTAATTGCTCCGATAGGCATGGATAAAAGCGACGAAGTGAAAGAGGTTGCTACAAAACTATATAATAATTTGTTAGATATCGGAATTGATGTGCTTTTGGATGATCGGGGTGAGCGTCCGGGGGTAATGTTTGCTGAAATGGAATTAATTGGGATCCCGCATCGTATTGTGATAGGCGACCGTGGCTTGAAAGAGGGGATGGTTGAATATCAAGCACGCAAATTGAAAGAGGCGCAATCGATAAGGTTGGATGATATTGTTGGATTTATCACTAAAGAATTAGCTTCACAGGAAGTCAAAGTCGTTAATTAGCAATCTGATATATTTTTTTAAGCGGACATCCTCTTGTGAAATTTTACCTAACCGACTGTTTAAATTAAATTTTTATGGTTTATTGTTTTTCTAGTCAGATTCATCCACTACTTTTTTAGTACAAATTGTTTACATTTGTATATTTTTCGTACTAGTATGCTATTCAGCGGTTTTGATGGTGCAACAGCACTTCAACGAAATAAACGCTTTTGCACCGGTCGCTATAGCTGTTCTATTTTTTATATTTTAACTAGAAGCAAAAATAGAAGTACAACTAGAGGAGATGAGTATGTCTAAAGTAACTGCACTATCTGTAAGTATCGCTTTGCTTGGTGGACTGTGGGCTTTCTTAGCATTAGGCCCATTAGCTGGTTCCGTTTTAGTTTGGGCTGGTTTTATCGCTTGGGGAGCTTTTTTCCACAATGGCGGTGATGCAGCTGCATTGCAAAAAACTATCGCAAGTACTGTTTATGGCGCCGTATTAGCTGGTGTTGCCTTGTACTTAGTTGGGTTAAATCCATTAGGTTTAGCTGCTCCAGTAGGTCCGGCAGTGTACATTGCAGTCACAGTCTTTTTCTTAGTCATTGTTGCAAATGTAGATCTTCTTTCTTCTGTACCATCAAACGTGTACGGCTATGCAGCAACCGCTGCTTATGCATTACAAACGGCAAATGCAGGGAGTGTAACTGCAACTGATTTAACTAACCCAGTCTTGTTGGTCGCTGTTTCAGGCGCCCTAGGTGCTGTGTTTGGTTTGTTATCAGGTAAACTTGCTGGCGCACTCGGCAAATAATTAAGTAAGTACTCTTACTTAAATAAAAAAACCGCCTTCGGGCGGTTTTTTTATGGTTGAAAGTTTTGGAATTTTTATTTTAGCTTACTTCGCTAAATCAGAAATCTTAAACCCATAAAACGCACCAAATTCAGTCTCTGGTTCGTGGTATACAAAGAACAAGCCGTTTGTATAGCCTAAGCCAGCAATATGGTTTTGAGATCTTAGTTTTAATGTGCTTGGCAGCACACTTTTCCCAACAAACTTGCCTTTAATATCGAACACCAACACTGCTTTGTGATCCACATCTAGTACCGCAAGCTCTTCACCTTTAATTCCTGTGTAAGCAGCATAGTAGTCAGTGATGTCGTCAAATTGAGCGCCTGCTGCTTTGAGATCCAGTTTGATTTCCTCGATTTTTTCATCTTTATTTAAATCAACTACCCATACTAAATTGCTACGACCTTGTTTAGCGTAATAGAGGTTTGTTTCTGGATTGTGCGTGGGAATAGTTGATGCATCTCCAAATGCGGCATTAAAGCCTGAAATATCTTTAGATGTTTCAGTGAGGTTGCCTTTGTCATCAAGATCTAATGAAAAAATGCCGGTGTTGGGTGAAAAGCCCGCATTGCTTGAGATGTTGTAAGTCACAGTTTCTAATTGTTTGCTGGCTTGATTAAAATAAATCGATCGATTGTCGAAGCCAGGCTTAGCAGATTGAAGATATTGGCCTTCGGCGCTATAAACATGGATTTGAGATTTTGAAACTGGCGCGTCGTTATCTCCCGGCGTTGGTGCTAAGCCACCGTCGGCAACGTAATAGCGTTGGTAAAAAGGGACATAAGCGATCGACATTGGTTTTGAAGTTGGTTTTTTAGCTAATGTGATTTTGGCGGCAATCTGCGCTTCAGGTAAAACAGCTGCTTGGGCTTGATGTGCAGTAAATGTTAACAAAGCTATGCTTATGGCGGATAGTGATTTTACGAGTTTCATAAAACGCTTTCTTGTTTTGGATAAAACATAATTAATGAGTAGGCACTTTATCTTTTAAGGAGTTCCCGGCCATTTCGTTTCGCTCTATCAACATTGCATCACCATAGCTGAAGAAGCGGTATTTTTGGTCGATGGCCTGTTGGTAGGCATTTTTTACATTTTTCAAGCCTGCAAATGCTGACACTAACATGAGTAAGGTGCTTTTGGGCAAATGAAAGTTAGTGAGCAATCTATCGACTATTTTGAATTTGTAACCTGGCGTAATAAAAATATCTGTTTCGTCATCTCCAGCAAGCAATTCTCCGGAACGGGCGGCACTTTCAAGCGCCCGAAGTGCAGTGGTGCCAATAGCCGTGACTTTTTTACCTGATTTTTGGGTAGCTTCGATTAAGGCGATTGTTTCAACTGGCACCGAATAAAGCTCGGAGTGCATATTATGTTCGTTGATATTGTCGACTCGAACTGGTTGAAAAGTCCCTGCCCCCACATGCAATGTAACGTAAGCGATGTTTACACCTTTTGCTTTTAAGCGGCTCATGACCTCCTCATCAAAATGCAAACCAGCAGTTGGTGCTGCAACCGCGCCTGGTTTTTTTGCGAAAACGGTTTGGTAGCGTTCATCATCAAATTCATCTGCTGCATGAGCAATGTATGGAGGCAAAGGCAGCGTGCCGTATTCATCTAGCAATTCCAAAATGGGTTTTGGTGAATTAATACGAAGTAAAAATAGGTCGTCTTGGCGGGCTTTAACTTCAGCCTCGAAAGCATTAGCAAATATTAAATGCGCCCCCGGTTTAGGTGATTTTGATGATCGCACATGCGCCAAAACGTGATGCTCATCAATGATTCGCTCAACCAATGCTTCAATTGCACCACCTGATCGCTTCTGCCCAGTGAGGCGCGCCTTAATTACTTTGGTATTGTTGAAAATCAGCAAATCCCCGGCATTAATGAACTGGCAGATATCTATAAAGTGCTCATGGCTAATTAAGCCGCTGTTTCCATCAAGTCTAAGCAATCTACTTGCTGAGCGTTCTTTAGTTGGAAATTGTGCAATTAATTCTGTGGGTAAATAAAAATCGAATTCAGTAGTTCGCATAAGTGCCAGTGTTTGTTATAATCCCGTTCCTTCTCTGCCGGGGTGGCGGAATTGGTAGACGCACTGGACTCAAAATCCAGCGAGGGCAACTTCATGGGGGTTCGATTCCCCCCCCCGGCACCAAGTAAATTAAGAGCTTACCGATTGGTAAGCTTTTTTTACGTCTATATTTTGAACCGAGTTTGATCAGTTAATGTGATCATATTTTACGCGATATGCCCTAAGCCTCATAATAATTGGTGGATTTTCTTTAGGGAACCTCATCCAAGCATTAACAATGCCCAACCAAAATAGTAAACTATAGCTATATGAATGCTACCAATCAGCCTTGTCTGGATCAATTTGGTTTTTGTTTCGACAATTCTTACTCCAAACTACCAGAAGTTTTATTCACCCCCTCAAATCCCAAGCAATTTGAAAATCCTAGTTTAGTGATTTTTAACTCGCATCTGGCAAGCGAGCTTGGCTTAAATGTCGATTCACTTAAAACGGCGGATTGGGCTTGCTTTTCAGGGCGAAAAATTCCAGATGGGGCTGACCCGATTGCCCAAGCTTATGCAGGCCATCAATTTGGTCGCTTTGCTAATTTGGGGGATGGCAGAGCGATATTGCTGGGTGAGCATATTGCGCCTAATAGCAAGCGGCTTGATATTCAATTAAAAGGCTGCGGACCTACGCCTTATTCACGTTCTGGAGATGGCTTGGCTGGCTTGGGACCAATGCTTCGTGAATATTTGATCAGTGAGGCTATGCATGCTTTGGGTGTGCCAACCACACGGGGTCTAGCGGTGATGCTTACGGGTGATGTGATTTACAGGGTTGAGCCTTTGAATGGAGCAGTCCTGACCAGGGTGGCAGCTAGCCATGTGCGCGTGGGGACATTTCAGTATGCGGCGGCGATTGAAAATATAGATGCCCTTAAAGCATTGGCGGATTACACCATCATTCGCCATTACCCGGCCATGGAAAATCATCCTCAGCCATATATTGGATTGCTTGAGGCGGTGATTGATGCACAAGCATCATTGATTGCTAAGTGGATGCGGTTTGGCTTCATTCATGGCGTAATGAATACTGATAATATGAGTGTTGCGGGGGAAACTATTGATTATGGGCCTTGTGCCTTTATGAACGCGTATTCGCCAAAAACTGTGTTCAGTTCAATCGATACAAACGGTCGCTATGCTTTTGGCAATCAACCTATGATAGGAGAGTGGAATTTAACGCGGTTTGCTGAAAGCCTTTTATCTGTGCTTGCTGAAACTCATGAAGACGCAATCGACATTGCAACTAAGTTTTTAAATCAATATCAAACAAAATATAGAGATTATTGGTTATGCGAAATGAGAAAAAAAATTGGCCTTTTCAATGACGAGCCTAGCGACTTGGTGCTAGTAGAAGATTTATTGATGCTGATGTATAAACATCAAGCCGATTATACAAATACATTCCGAAATCTAGCGAACCCAAGTCGGTTGAATACTGCACTGATTGCTGATGGGGGTTTCAAAAATTGGCAAATCCTTTGGAAAGGTCGATTGTCAAGACAGAGCCAATTAGCGGAGGAGGTGACGGCATTGATGGACAGCAATAATCCGCTTTTAATCCCACGAAACCATATAGTAGAGCAAGTGTTGGGAGCTGCACATCAAGGTGATATGGAACCATTTTACGACTTTTTAGAAGCGCTTTCTAAGCCTTATCAGATGCCTAAAAATGAAAGATACCTTCAAGGCCCTAGTGCTAGCTTTGACGAAAGCTATCAAACATTTTGTGGCACATAAACTTCACTTTCATTTAATTTTTTAAATAAAATTAGTACGACTCAAAGGGAATAGATTTAAATGAAACCAGTATTAGTGATTAGGCATGCAAGAACAGAAGGAGCGGGATTCTTTAGCACCTTTTTAGATCAGAGGAATATTCCTTGGTGCATGATTTGTATTGATAAAGGAGATGCTCTTCCATCAGGAATCTCAGACTATAGCGGCTTGGTGATGATGGGAGGGCCAATGAGCGTCAATGATCAGCTGCCTTGGATAGAGCAAGAGCTTGGTTTAATTAGGCAGTCAATTTCATTGGATTTGCCAGTACTAGGTCATTGTTTGGGTGGGCAGCTTATAAGCAAGGCACTTGGCGCTAAAGTCATTGCAAATCCAGTTAAAGAAATTGGTTGGGGTGAAGTAAACGTTGCGCCAGATCAGCTGTCTTTAGATTTGTTTGGGGTGACTAATTTTGAAAGTTTTCATTGGCACGGAGAAACCTTTGAATTGCCAAATGAAGCAAAGCATTTGCTATCAAGTCATTATTGTCAGAATCAAGCTTATCAACTGGGTAAGGTCCTTGCATTTCAATGCCATATTGAAATGACTGAAGAAATGGTCCAGGCTTGGTGTGCAGGCGGACTTGATGAGATCTTGGCTTCAAAGGACAGTCCTGCAGTTCAGCAAGCTACGGAGATTCAAAGACATTTGAAAGTGAGGGTGGCGAATTTAAATAAAGTCGCTACCCATGTTTATTCTCAATGGATTAAAAGTCTTAATCAAGCCCGATAGTTAAAGCTAGGGCGCTCCTTTTTACATTTTTCTCTATGCTTTAAGGCCTACCCACCTTGTCTTTTAAGCTTGAGTTTGAATAGACATTATGATAACTTAACGCAATTGTAACCAAGTTGTTACAATCGTAATAATTTAAATACAAAGAGTAATGGCTATAAAGCTTTAATTTAAATTAGTTTTTTAAGTTAATGCTTTTTGAAAGGCAGACTTTGAATCACGTTGCAGCGGATTTTGAAATTATTGCGCGACCAAATAGCTCATTAACAGCAAAAGGTCGTGTTTACGCTGTAATGATTATTGCTGCATTTTCATTGGCTGTTGCAATAGCCTTTAGCTTGATTGGTGCTTGGTTTGTTTTGCCCTTTGCAGGACTTGAATTGGTAGGGATTGGTTATGCGTTTTACTATATCCATTGCCACTCAAAAGATTACGAAAGCATTGTGATTGTAGGTGATGAAGTTTCTGTAGAGAAAAGAAGCTACAAGGCTGTCAGTCGAATGGTTTTTAATCGTTATTGGGCGAAAGTGCTTTTGCGTATTACGCCAAGTGGCGATCAAATGTTGTTGATCCGCTCGCATGGTAAAGAAGTAGATTTTGGTCGTTGCTTTATGACGAATGATCAGCGTTTAGATCTTGCTAAACAATTAAAAGAGCGTGTTGGAGTTGTTTCTTAAACAGATTTTGGGAGTAGGTATGGTGATGCAGTTTCTTAAGAAGGCTGGGCTTGGTGTGATGTTAGCAATGATTTCATTGGCTGCTCATGCTGAATATACTTGGAATTTTCCGATGCCAGCTACGCCAATGGCGGCTGATACATTGCACGTTCATAACAAGTTTATGGTTATCGTAATGATCATTTTCTTGGTGGTGCTAAGTATTATGATTTACTCAATCGTGAATCATAGAAAGAGTAAGGGCCATGAAGCTGCTACTTTTAGTGGACCTAGTACAAAATCACAAGTTCTTTGGACACTGGTTCCATTTGCGATTTTGCTTTATATTGATTTTATTCTAATGGGTATTCCTGCTTATCACAGCGTTGTGATGATGGAAGATACTAAAACCAATGCTGACATGGTCATCAAAATTACTGGCTCACAATGGCGCTGGCAATATGAATACATGGATGGCGAAGCGCAAGGAGTTAAGTTCGTCAGTAACTTAACAACTCCACAAGATCAAATCGATAACAAAGCTGAAAAAGGTAAAGACTATCTTTTGGAAGTCGACAATCATTTAGTATTGCCAGTAGGAAAAAAAGTACGTGTTCTTTTAACGTCTACAGACGTTATTCATAATTGGTGGGTTCCGGCTTTTGGTTCTGCGCGTGATGCAATCCCTGGCTTTTTGCGTGAAACATGGGTGCGCGTTGATGTTCCTGGAACATATCGCGGACAATGTAAAGAGTTATGCGGTAAAGGTCACGGCTTTATGCCAGTCGTAGTTGATGCAGTATCTGCAGAAGATTATTCAAAATGGGTTGAAGATCAAAAAACTAAATTGGCAGCTGCTTCAGCTGGTGCGGATAAAACATGGACAAAAGAAGAGTTGGTTGAGCATGGCAAAGAAGTTTACGTAAAGAACTGTGCCGTTTGTCACCAAGCTGAAGGTCAAGGCTTGCCTCCAACATTCCCAGCTTTGCATGGCAGCAAAATTGCAACGGGACCAATCTTCGATGCTGAAGGTAAGTTAGTAAAAGATGGTCATTTAGACCGTGTGTTTAATGGTAAAGGCGTAATGCCGGCATGGAAAGCAGTATTGAACGATACCGATATTGCATCAGTGATTACATACGAGCGCAATGGATTAGGTAATTCAGTCGGTGATATGCTTCAGCCTGCTCAAGTCAAAGCACTTCGATAGATTTTTGGTTTTAAATAATTGATGATTTTTAATATCTAAGTTTTTAAACATTTGGCGTATCAGTAGCATTAAGGAGAAAAAGATGAGTTCTACAACAGCAGCACATCATGATGAGCATCATGATCATCCAACAGGAATTATGCGTTGGCTAACGACTACCAACCACAAAGATATTGGTACGTTGTATCTTACATTCTCACTGATCATGTTTTTGGTGGGCGGGGCAATGATTCTAGCTGTTCGGGCTGAGTTATTTCAGCCTGGTTTGCAATTAATGAAGCCAGAATTTTATAACCAACTGATTGGTGTTCACGCATTAGTGATGATTTTTGCAGCCCTGATGCCTGCTGCCACTGGTTTTGCTAATTGGATGTTGCCCTTACAAATTGGTGCGCCAGATATGGCTTTACCACGTTTAAACAACTGGGGTTTTTGGCTATTGCCGCCAGCAGCTATTCTGTTAACACTCCCATTTACTTTGGCATTGTTTGGAATTGGTGATGGTGCGATTGCGACGGGTTGGACCTTCTACACCCCTCTCTCAATTCAAGGTGGCATTGGTGTGGATTTTGCGATTTTTTCAGTCCACTTGCTAGGGATTTCATCAGTACTAGGTTCCATCAACGTTATCGTTACGATTCTCAATATGCGGGCTCCTGGCATGACATTAATGAAGATGCCTATGTTCGCTTGGGGCTGGTTAGTCACGGCATTCTTGTTGATTGCCACAATTCCAGTTTTAGCTGGCGCGGTCACAATGCTTTTAACGGATCGACATTTCGGCACGCACTTCTTTGATGCTGCAGGCGGTGGAGATCCAATTTTGTTCCAACATTTGTTCTGGTTCTTTGGACACCCAGAGGTTTACATCGTATTGTTGCCAGTTTGGGGTTTCATGCCACAAATTCTTCAAACATTCTCACGTAAACCAATGTATGGCTATAAAGCGCAAGTGGTCTCACTATGGGCGATTGGTGCATTAGCTCTTGTTGTTTGGGCTCACCACTTCTTCACAGTGGGCATGCCAGTTCCAGCCTTGCTCTACTTTATGTACAGCACAATGGCAATTTCATTGCCACTCGCAGTATTGTTCTTCTGTTGGATTGCAACTATTTGGAAGGGCTCGTTGAGCTTTGAAACTCCAATGTTATTTGCAACTGGTTGGATTGTATTGTTCGGTATTGGTGGTTTGACAGGTTTAGTACTTGCAGACGTTGCAGCAGATGCGCAATATCATCACTCGTACTTCGTTGTTGCTCACTTCCACTATACATTGTTTGCAGGTGGGATGATGGGTGTGATGTCAGGTGTATATTACTGGTTACCAAAAATGACTGGTCATATGTTTAGTGAACGTTTGGGTAAACTGCACTTCTGGTTAACTGCAATTTCATTCAACCTAACATTTATTCCACAATTCTTCTTGGGTCTTGCTGGTATGCCACGTCGTATTCCAGACTATGCGCTTCAATTTACAGAATTTAATATGATTTCTACAGTTGCAGCGTTCGTACTTGGTTTTTCTCAACTTATCTTCGTTTACAACATTGTTAGTTGTGTTCGTGGTGGTAAAAAAGCAACTGACCGCGTTTGGGAAGGTGCAGAAGGCCTGGAGTGGACACTGCCATCACCACCTCCATACCACAGCTTTACTGAACAGCCGATTGTTAAGTAATTACTGCTAATTATTGAGGTAGGACCGCGCAATAAGCGCGGTCTTGAAAAGATGGATAAAAAACAACAAAATGATCAGTCTAGAAAAAACAACAGCAAAAAGCTAGGTTTGCTGTTTGCTGGTATTGCGTTAGCTTGGTATTTCCTTGCCATGTATTGGATAGGGAAGTAGTGAACAGTAACGAAAAAAGACAGCAAGATAATAAAAAGTTAGGCTTAAAATTACTTTGGATTGTTGGCGCTGCGCTGTTATTTGGTTTTGCTTTAGTGCCTTTGTACAACGTGTTATGCACAGTGACTGGCTTAAATGGTAAAACTAACGCAACAGCAGATGTTACCAGCAATAAAGTGGATGTCACTCGCTGGGTAACCGTCGAGTTTACAAGTAACGTTATGCCAGGCTTGGGTTGGAATTTCTACCCGGAGCAGCCTAGCGTAAGGGTTCATCCAGGCCAAATAGAAACGGTCAATTTTGTTGCAAAGAATAATACAAATGAAACTGTAGCGGGGCAGGCTGTGCCGAGTGTAAGTCCAGGGCTTGCTTCACCATATTTCAAAAAGATTGAATGTTTTTGTTTCAAACGGCAAGAGCTTAAAGCAGGTGAGACTAAGTTAATGCCACTAAGGTTTTATGTAAGTACAGATCTACCAAATGATGTAAAAGCGGTAACGTTGTCTTACGCATTTTACAATGCAGTAAAGCCAGCGAATTAGGGAGCTTGTGATTGCTCGCATTTAAGAAGCAAGCAAGTGAAAATTAAATAATTAAACACTAATTATAATAGTGCAAAGGAAACAAGGATGTCTTCACAAACACATAACGCTGGTCATTATTATGTACCCAATCCAGTAGCCTATCCTGTCATCTTGTCATCAGGATTGTTGGCTTTAGCATCTGGCTTTATTTTCAATATCAATAATTTCCCTGCTGGTAAGTGGATGATGATTGTTGGTGCTTTGGTAATTCTAGGCATGGTATTTAAATGGATGGGTACGGTAATTGCTGAATGTCAAAATGGCCTATATACCAAGTGGGAAGATAAATCGTTTCGTGTTGGCATGATTGTTTTCATCTGTTCTGAAGTTGCATTCTTTGCAGCTTTCTTTGGGGCACTATTTTTTATGCGTGTCATTTCAATTCCTGAATTGGCTTCGTTTGACCCGCATTTCACCATGTATAAGGATTTTACATCTGCATGGCCTTCAGCAGGTCCTGGAGGCGTCGTATTAGGTAAAGAGTATGTAGTCGGACATTTGAATCCGATGGAGGCCTGGGGTCTTCCAGCAATCAATACATTGATCTTGCTAACATCTGGTGCAACAGTCACTTGGGCGCATTGGGGTTTGATGAAGAACAACCGTAAACAACTAGTCATAGGTTTGTTCTTAACAGTAGCCCTCGGTATTTCTTTCTTGGCTTGCCAAGCAGTTGAATACCATCATGCATATACAGAAATGGGTTTGACTTTAGGTTCTGGTGCTTACGGTGCTAGCTTTTTTATGTTGACTGGTTTTCACGGTTTTCACGTGATGCTTGGCACGTTGATGCTGATCGTTATCTTGATTCGTAGTATGAAGGGTCATTTCGATGCAGATCATCACTTCGGATTTGAAGGCGTTGCTTGGTACTGGCACTTTGTTGACGTTGTTTGGTTGGGTTTGTTTGTATTTGTATACTGGCTGTAACTGTTAAATAAGCATAAAAAAGGCGATCACAATGTGTCGCCTTTTTTAATGCATATAAATTGAAACTTAAGGGTGTGTGTTGCTACCAATAAGGCCAAAGTAATAGCCGCCAATTAACAGCACGAAAAGCAGAATGGATAATGTGATTCTTATGGTTAAGGCGCGAACAGTTCTCTCGCCAGAACCCTTATCCTTGCCAAGGTAAAATAAAGCCGAAAATAAGCTAAAGACAATCATTAGTAGTGCTAGGATGATAGCAATTTTTATAAGCATGAAATTCTCCAAAATCGTTACATTTTCATTATGCGGTTCACATGACTAATTTGCAATTTCAACTTAACTTCAGGCTCGGCAATGCTTTATCAATTTAGGCCTTCATTTGTCGGAACATTGGTCACAATATGTTGTATTCCACTGTTTATTAAATTAGGGATGTGGCAATACATCAAGGCGGAACAAAAGCAGGCATTACAGGCTCAATATGATGCAAGCGCGACACATCAAGCAGAAGCTATTCCTAGCCATTTGAGTAATCTTGAGGATCTGCGATATAAACAAATTGAAGTGAGCGGAGAGTATGTTAAGGAATATCAAATATTGCTTGATAATCAGGTTGAAGGAGAAACGGCTGGATACCATGTCATTACCCCGCTAAAGATAGATGGTAAAGATGAAATGGTCTTGGTTGACCGCGGTTGGATTGTAGCGTCGGATAATCATGCAGATCTGCCCGAGGTTGATGTGCCAACAGGTACACAAAAGGTCTTAGGTCAAATCTGGGTGCCAAGCAACAAGTTCTTTACATTGAGCCCCCCGCAAGTAACGAAGGGTCAGTGGCAGACGTTATGGCAAAATATGGATATGGATGCTTTCGCAAAAGCAGTCCCTATTAAAGTGTTGCCAGTAGTAATTAGAATGTCACCTGAGAACCAAGGTGGTTTTGTCCGCAATTGGATTAGACCAGACGACCGAATTGCAACTCACTTGGGCTATGCTTACCAGTGGTTTGGATTCGCTTTTGCAGCCTTTGGCATTTATTTATTTGTAGGATTTAAACGCGGTAAACAAGCTTCAATTAATTAAAGTAGGATATCAATTGCTAGATCAACATCAATTATCAGCTAACGACTCAGAAAAAAGTCAGCAAACAAAAGGCCGCATAGTCTTGATCGCTTTAGTTGTTTTCTTTGCGGCCCCCTTATTTGTGGTTATGGCAATGTATCGTTTTGATTGGCACCCAAAAGGACAAAGTTACGGAGATTTAATTGAACCAGTGGTGCCAATTAAACTGACTGAAACTTTCAAAGACGTAAAAACCTTAGACACAACTGTGGAATCCAAAATGCTTTGGCATGATAAATGGAGTGCAGTTATTCTCGCTGAAAAGTGCGAAGCAGCATGTCAAAAAAGATTGCACGATGCACGGCAAATTCATGCTTCATTAGAAAAAGACATGAATCGCTTACAACGTATTTTAATTACTAAGCAGCAAGACTTAGCTGACTTGCAAAAACAATATCCTGACTTAGTTATCCTTAATCAGCCAACTGCTGATGTTGCCGCGTTAGCTAAACAATTTGACGTGGATGGTGTGTCCGCTTATACGAGTGACCGGGTATATATGGTTGATCCGTTGGGTAATTTGATGCTGAGCTACTCAAACAATGTAAAGCCAGTTGAAATGCGTAAAGATTGGGTGCGCTTATTGAAATACTCATGGGCAGGTTAGTATGCAAAATTTAGCTTCATTTTCATTTTTTAGACGTATCGCATTGCTGACAACAGTCCTCGCGCTCTGTGTTGTGGTCTTGGGCGCCTATGTTCGATTATCAGATGCGGGGTTGGGTTGTCCAGATTGGCCAGGCTGTTATGGAACGCTCACTGTCCCGGAGAGCCAATCGGCGATATCTCATGCCCAAGAGGCATACCCAAATAAACCAGTCGAGGCTCACAAAGCATGGAAGGAAATGGCCCATCGTTATGTGGCTGGTACACTAGGACTGTTAGTGCTTTCGTTGTGTCTATTGGGTTGGCGTGCAAAACGCCACATCAGCGTTTCACCATGGCTACCAACCGCTTTACTGTTTGTGATTGGCTTCCAAGCAATGCTTGGGATGTGGACAGTGACTTTGTTGCTTAAGCCCTTAATAGTTTCATCTCATTTAATGGGCGGGATGACAACATTGGCTATTTTGACTTGGATTGCCCATCGACACTTCGGAAGCCATTCTAAGCGCATTGTTGAATCAGAGCTTGTTCGTTTTTGGATTCGTAGCGCTTTGTTGGTGATCTTCGCCCAAATATTTTTAGGCGGATGGACGAGTTCAAACTATGCAGCACTTGCCTGCACTGACTTCCCAACATGCCATGGTGAGTGGGTGCCTGATATGGACTTTGGCACAGCATTTCATTGGGTACGTGAATTAGGTCAAACAGCGGCAGGAAAACCACTAGAGCTTTCTGCATTTACGGCGATTCAATGGACGCATCGTGTAGGCGCGATGGTTACTTTTATTTATCTAGGTGCTTTGAGTATCATGTTGATTAAGAATGAACGATTGAAATCGTTTGGTGTAATTTTATGCATATTGCTTTTTATTCAAATTAGTCTTGGTATTGGTAATCTTGTTTTACATTTACCACTGGCCTTGGCGGTGGGTCACAATATGGGCGCTGCTTTGTTGTTGATTACGATTGTCGTAATTAACTCTAAAATTACAGAATTATCAAAGAGGAATTATTGATGAACGTAGCAGCTATCAATCAATTACAAAAGTTTACTGGTCGATTCCAAAATTTCTTTCCATTGTGTAAACCCCGTGTTTCAGCAATGATTGTATTTACAGCAATTATTGGGATGTTTCTTGCAACCCCAAATATGGTTCCAATTGATATTTTAATTGCAGCCACAATTGGAATTGGCTTGGCATCTGGCGCAGCGGCAGCCTTTAACTGTCTGATTGAACAAGAAATTGATGCACGAATGGCGCGTACTCGTGGTAGACCCTTGCCCACAGGTCAAGTCAGCTCAAAAGAAACCTTCATATTTGCTAGCATTATCGGCACGATTGGTTTGGTTATTCTCTATGCCTATGTCAATCCACTTACGATGTGGCTTACTTTTGCAACTTTCTTGGGATATGCGGTCATCTATACGGTGTTTTTAAAACCAGCGACCCCGTTGAATATCGTGATTGGGGGCGCCTCAGGTGCGATGCCTCCAATTTTAGGATGGGCGGCAGTTAACAACGTCGTTTCCCCAGAATCTTTAATTTTATTCTTGATTATTTTTGCTTGGACGCCTCCACACTTCTGGGCTTTGGCGCTTTACCGACGTGAAGATTACGCTAAAGTCGGCATGCCAATGCTCCCTGTGACCCATGGTGAAATATTCACGCGCCAACATATTCTTTTGTACACAATCATTTTATTTGCTGTTGCCATGATGCCTGTTGGTTTAGGAATGAGTGGCTTGGTTTACTGCTTAATTTCTGTCACTTTGAATGTTGGATTTATGGCCTATGCTGTTGGTTTGTATCGTGAGTACTCAGATGACCTGGCTAAACGTACATTTCGATTTTCAATCATTTATTTAATGGCCCTATTTGCTGGGCTATTACTAGACCACTATTGGTTTATTCAAATATAAATACAACATTGATTCATAAAAAGGAAAAGCCATGAAATTTGTTGAACAATTTTTAGAAGCCGTTATGTTCAGGAGTCGTTGGGTGCTTGCTCCAATGTATATTGGACTAGTAGGTGGTTTAGTACTGATGTTAATTAAATTTGCGCAAGAGTTTATGCACATCATTGGTCATATTGTAGAGGCTCCAGAACAAGAAGTGGTTTTGTCAATTTTAGGTTTGGTTGATATCACTTTGGTAGCTAATCTGCTCATTATGGTAATTTTTAGTGGGTATGAAAATTTTGTTTCTAAAATTGATGTTGCTAATCATGAAGACCGTCCAAGCTGGATGGGTAAAGTTGATTATTCAGGGCTTAAATTAAAACTAATTGGTTCGATTGTGGCTATTTCTGCAATCGATTTATTGAAGGCCTTTGTTCATCAATCAACGGTTGGCGTTGAGCATCTAACGAATACTCAAATGGGCTGGATGGTGGGAATACACTTTACATTGATATTGTCAGGGGTATTATTTGCAATAATGGATAAAATTTCTGATACAAATCATCATTAAGAACTAAAAGATTAAATAAAAAAGCCGAATGTCGTAATGACTTCGGTTTTTATTTATTGGCGCGCCCGGCGGGAGTCGAACCCACGACCTTTGGCTTCGGAAACCAACACTCTATCCAGCTGAGCTACGGGCGCATGTATATTGAAGTAAGCGGATTATAGCAAATGGGGTAAAGATTGTCCGAATGTGACACATTGCCCTTTTAAGCGGGCGACCTTATCAGTATAATTCACTAACAAAATCTTTCATTTATAAAATTTTATTAGATTGGATTAGATAGATATGTCTGAGCATGAATTCCCCCCTACCCCAATTAGCCAAGTTCTGTTGGCAATTTTAGGTGGTATTTTCGCACCTACTTTGGTTATTGTATTAATTGCTAAACTATTTATGAGCGTTGATTCAACACATGTCCCAGAAGACCCAAAAATTGCTGCTTCAAAGATTGAAGAGCGCATTAAACCGGTCGCGCAAGTTGCTGTAGCAACAGTTGAGGCGGGCCCTCACGTTGATAAAGGTGGTGAGGAAGTGGTTAAAGCGGTTTGTTCAGCCTGTCATGCAGTCGGGGCTTTAGGTTCTCCTAAGATTGGAGATAAATCAGCGTGGGGGCCAAGAATTGCCCAAGGGTACGAAACGCTAGTCAAGCATGCGATTGCAGGTATTCGAGCTATGCCAGCGCGTGGGGGCAATGCTGATTTGACTGATGGCGAAGTCGCAAATGCAGTTGCTTATATGGCGAATCAAGGCGGCGCTAATTTTAAGGCTGAAAAGAAATAAGCTTTGTTAAAAGACGATATGGCTATCTTGGGTTAACCCCATGATGGCCATTTTTTATTGATATGGCTACTTACGCCGTTGGTGATATCCAAGGTTGTTTCCATTCTTTTCAGGCGCTCCTGAAGAAAATTCATTTTAATCCTTCCGAAGACAAGCTTTGGTTAGTTGGCGATCTTATTAATCGCGGTTCTGGATCATTAGAAGTTTTACGTTGGGTTTTTGATCATCAGTCTTCCGTTTTTACCGTCCTCGGTAATCATGATCTCCATACGCTTGTGGTCGCTGAGGGATTTGTCAGTCCCCATCGCAGTGATACCATCCAAGCTTTGCTAGATGCCCCGGACGCGCCTGTTTTGTTGAACTGGTTACGGCATCAACCCTTAATCCACATGGACCAACAATACCTAATGGTGCACGCAGGATTGCTGCCTCAATGGTCAGCAACAAAAGCCAAAGAACTGGCCAACGAAGTTCATGTGGCATTGCGTTCAGATAATTACCCTGAATTTTTGAAGCATATGTATGGTAATCAGCCGGTGTGCTGGGACGATAATTTAATTGGCTGGGATAGGCTTCGAGTGATCACGAATGCAATGACACGGATTCGTATTGCTTCTGAAACTGGTGAGATGGAGTTTAAGTTTAAGGGGGAATTGCAGAATGTGCCCCTGGGATATATTCCATGGTTTGAAGTGCCTGAAAGAGCATCGGCTTCTACACCAATTATTTTCGGGCATTGGTCAGCATTAGGTTTGCATATGACTAAGAATGTTTATGCGCTAGATACGGGATGTTTATGGGGTGGGGCTTTGACGGCATTTTGTTTGGAAGATAAATCGATTTTTCATGTTCCATGTCACCCGCTTGATGCAGCAATCAGCATCCATTTTGCAGACTAAGAAGGTTGGTGTCCAAATCCAAGATGATCTGATATTAAATGCCTAACAGCAATTGTTAAGCCTCGGCGCTCATGACCATGCGAGGCTATTTTTGGTAGGAAAGTTAACACTACCCTAGGGTTGCTTATTGAAACAATCTGCCAAATGGATTCTATCAATGTTGTTTCACCAGCAAAGGCCATTTTTGTATCAGGGCGGTTACTGGAGTCCGGATAATAAATAGCAAATGGCCATATCGTTGAGTTTGCGTTAATTGGCGCTTGCATTAAACTGCCTTTGAAGGGCAGTAATTCTCTGCCGTCCGTGGTAGTGCCTTCTGGAAAATAGCACAAACAATCACCAAATTTAAGGCTTTTTGAGGCCTCTTCTATAATGCGCACAGCGTCTTTCTTTTGTTCACGTTCAATAAATAGCGTGTTGCATTTTTTTGCAAGCCAACCAAATATAGGCCATTTTTTAAGATCAGATTTTGCAATAAAACGTACAGCACGAATGCTGTTGAGGGCATGAATATCAACCCATGAGATGTGGTTTCCAACAAACATGGTATTGACTAAGTCTTGATTTGGAAGGCGGCCCTCAGATATGACTTTGATATTCATAATGCGAAGTAGGGTTCTCGACCAGTGACTTACAATCCAATTGCGCTGTCTTCTTGTTGCGGAAGGCATGATCAGCATACCTAAAAATCCACCATAAAAAGTGTGGATAACTATTCGAGTAATTCTTGTTAAGCGAACAATCAGCGATGAGCTTGTGTCATTACTTAAAAAAATGGGCAGCATAACGCTTGTTGATACGTGAAAGTGGCAGCATGACAAGCATGTCTGCACTATTAAAATCTGGATCCCAAGCTGGTTCGCCGCAAATATAAGCACCTAATCGTAAGTAGCCTTTAATCAAGGGCGGGCAGTCTACTTCTAGGTTTTTTTGCAAGGCCTCCATTGGCAATGGGCAATGCGGAAATACTCTGTACTCAGGAGGCGACAAGTACTTTTCTTGCAGAGTGTTATAAAGACTTGCAGCCATATGTCCACCATCTGCCATTGGAACGCTTGCACAGCCTATCATGTATTCATATCGATTCATTTGCATGTATTTTGCAAGGCCGGCCCATAACATAGTGATAGTGCCGCCATTGCGGTAGTCTCGATGTACGCAAGCTCGGCCAGCTTCAACCATTCTTGGAAATAAATTTTGTAATCGACTAATGTCAAACTCACCAGCTGAGTAATAACCACCAGCTTCATTTGCCATTGTTGGATTAAGAATTCGGTAGGTACCAACCACTTGATGATTGATGCTTTCACGAATAAGAAGGTGGTCGCAGAATGGATCGAATCCATCTTGATCCAAACCATCGATGCTTTCAATATTTGCACCCATTTCTTCAGCAAATACTTTGTATCTTAATCGTTGTGCTTCAGCAATCTCATTTGGATTTCGCGCAAAGCTGATGTATAGGTCGCCTGTTATATTTTGCTGTTGATCGTTGAGGCTTGAATTTTTCTCGTTTGAAAAGTCTTCTGAGTGTTGCTGTTTTAGCATCTCATGTCCCTGTTTGATAGGTTTTTAACAGCAATAACTTTACGAACTTTTTATTACAAAACTGTGACTAAATTTTGACGTTTCGATGAAACTACCATCAAAATAGTTTCATCGAGCTCGTTTATAACTTAATGACTAACGCGTGTTATGCCGCCATTTTCTATTAAACGAACAGTGTCACCAGCCGAGAATTTTTCAGTCGCTTCTTGAACGATAGCGATTAATGAGCCGTTGTCTAATTTAACTGTAATTTCATAAGCATCTTTTCTTGTCACAGCCTCTTCAATGGCTGATCCAGCAAGTCCACCAGCTACAGCACCAATAACGGCTCCAATGGCTGATCCTTTGCCATTGCCAACAGTACTTCCGGCAACACCACCCACCGCTGCGCCAGCGACTGTGCCTATAGGACTTTTCGTTCCTTCCAGCTTCACTAAACGCACAGATTCAACGATACCTTTGCGGACTGTTTGAATTTTTCGTGCTTCATCTCGGCTGTAGACGTCCCCAGCATTAGAGCTTGCACATGCATTTAGCAAGCCTGCAATCAAAAAAATTAAAAGGGTTTTTACTAAATGATGATTCTTCATGATAAGGCCTCTTCTGTGTTTAAATATTTTCATCGAGCTTAGTTTGATCAACTAAAGCTTGTGTATAAATTTGCTCAATTTCAGTTTTTGTTGGGCGATGATTTTGACCGCCGCGACTGCCAATTTTAATTGACCCCATGACTGAAGCCAGTCGACCGCATGTCGGCCAATCCCAGCCGCGTGAAATTCCAAAAAGCAAGCCTGCACGATAAGCATCACCACAGCCAGTCGGATCTACAATATCATGTGCTTTAACGCATGGGATGTCAAAACGTTGACCATCGGCATAGATGTGTGAGCCATTAGCCCCTAATGTCACAAACATTGCTTTTACTTTCGATGCAAGTTCGCTGAGTGTCAATCCTGTTTTTTCTTGAAGCATTTGCGCTTCGTAATCATTGACGGCCAAATAGTCGGCCATCTCAATAAAACTCAATAATTCATTTCCATTAAACATCGGCAAGCCCTGGCCTGGGTCAAATAAGAATGGAATCTTAGCGTCAAAGCATTCTTTGGCATGCTTGAACATGCCCTCACGTCCATCGGGAGCTATGATAGCAAGCATTACATCTTGAGCTTCACCTACACTGTTTAGATGAGATTCATTCATTGCGCCTGGGTGGAATGCAGTAATTTGATTGTCGTCTATATCCGTTGTAATAAACGCTTGCGCTGTGAAATTGTTGGCAATTTTTTTAATATGAGTGGAGGAGATGTTGTTGGTGTTTAGCCAATTGTCATAGGCTACAAAGTCTTCCCCAACCGTTGCCATGATGAGAGGATCGTCTTCAAGAAGTTTGAGGTTATATGCGATATTGCCAGCCGTGCCACCGAATTCACGTCGCATTTCTGGGACTAAAAAAGCCACATTTAGCATGTGAATTTTTTCAGGGAGTATGTGATTTTTAAATCGGTCAGGAAACACCATGATAGTGTCAAAAGCCATAGATCCGCATATAAGGATTTGCATGAGATAAAAGTGTTAGTTAGTTTAAAACACTATTATCCTGATAGGACTGTAATAGAGCAAGGCAAGCTAGGAGTTGTTTTGATTAGTGTTTTCTTGGAGCAATGTCGATTAGAATTTTGGCTGCTTTTTTTGCGTACTTTATTGCACCAGATCCTCTTTTCATCTGCTCTGCTTGCATTGATCCTTCAATGAGTAAGGACAGCTGAAGCGCAAGGCCATCTGAATCTGAAATGCCAGCTTCGCTAGCAAGGCTGGCAATGTATGTTCGGAATTCTTTAGCATGCTCTGCAGAAAGTTTATGAACAGGGCTTTCTTCGTTTGGAAATTCTGCCGAAGCTTTGATAAAGGCCATGCCTCTGAAATCAGGAGATGTAACCCACTCCTCAATAAAGTCTAAAAGTTTTTGGATTTTTTCGGCAGGGTGTTTGCTGCTACGATTTAGGTTCTCATTTAGCCAAGCTTGAAAATCTTCATGGCCTTTTTGTAACACTTCTAAAATCAAATCTTCTTTAGATCTGAAATATTTGTAAAGCGTCATTTTGGTTGTTCCAGCAACTGCGACTATCGTGTCAACACCCGTAGAGTTAATTCCGCGACTATGAAATAGGTCAGTTGCAACGTGCAATATTTTTTCTCGTAAAGCAGACATTTTGATTGTCTTTCTTCTTAAAGAAGAAACTCTAGCACAAATTTTTGTTGATTTGGCATTTACTGTTTGGTCATTAATTATTACGAGTTGATTTCTATATTTTCAATTTACCTAATAAAATTAATAGGTAAACATAAAGCCTCTAGTATTTTATGGGTATTTTCTATACTGAATTGTATAAATTTAATTCGTCGAGTTTTTCATAAGCTTGGGGGTGTAATTGCACCGTATTTTTTGCATGTAATGTTGTGCAATCATTTGATCGTGCGCATTGGTAGGAACTTGTCCACCTACTACATCCTCTAGGTAGATTTTTTTGTCGGCATCGGGTATCTGTAATACTTCGATAAACTGGCAGTCCCCGCCTCTCATTGTCTCAATGGAAGCATACATATCAGCCGTATTTTTTGGGTTCCCGTTTGTTTCAGGAGGGTTGTTGGCTTGGGTAAGCATAGGCATTTCAGACAAGGCTGTACTAGCATCATTTTTTGCAATGGGGTCTAGTGTTAAGTTGGTGCCCTGGATTTTGAATACATAGATACTGATAGTGATGATGCCTAGCAATATGACCAATGCGCTCAAAGATTTAGATTTGCTGAAGTAAACACTTTTACGTTCACATTGTGCGTCAATCAGTGCTTTTGCTACATGTTTTGCATGATCAAGAGATTCGTTTTTTGTGTGTCCAATTTGGGTATTTAAAGCGCTCGAAGCAAGGAATATAAGCTGTTCTGCAAGAACTTCAGGCATTGGGCTCCCCATATTTTTGGCCTCATTGGTTAAATAGCTCAGTAATAATTTGGGCTGGGTATTGTCTAAAAGACCTTGCTGAATTAATGAATTTATTTGAGGCGCATCTAGCCAGTCAGACAATATATTAAATAGGTTCAATATTCGAGCTTCAGGGGTTGTGCCTGATTTCTCAAGCATTTTGATGAGCCATTCTGAATTAAGAATTTGCATATATTCGGCTTAAAATGGTTTTACTTCGACCAAAATGATAATAGCAATAAGCGCTATGACAGGTGCTTCATTAAACCATCGATAATAAATGTGGCTGTGGCGGTTGCGGTTGTGTTTGAAATCTAATAATAATTTCCCACAGTAAATGTGATAAAAAACTAGTGCGATAACGATTGCGATTTTTGTATAAAGCCACCCGCCAGAAATGCCATAACCCAGCCAAAGCCAAAGCCCAAAAATAATGGTTAAAATTCCGCCTGGCGTCATAATGCCGTAATACAATTTTCTTTCCATAATTTTGAAGCGCTCGTGGCTGATTTGATCGTCTGACATGGCATGGTAAACAAAAAGTCTAGGTAAATAAAACATACCGGCGAACCAAGTCACCATGAAAATAATATGCCCAGCTTTTACCCATAACATTATTTCGCTCCTTTATTGATTAGTGCCATATCTAAAATCTTATGTAAATATACAAAATCAAGCTTGCCTATTGTCTTCCCAATCATCTGGCCATCTTGATTGATAATGATCGAAGTTGGCGTAAGGCTAATGTTACCAAAGGCTCTGCTAAGCTTTTCTTCGCTGTCATGAACAACAGGAAATGGGAGTACATTTTTTTTGCTAAAATTAAGTACGTGATTCGGCGGATCATCTGCAGTAGAAACAGCTATAATTTCCAGGCCTGAATCATGATATTGTTTATAGGCATTTACTAAGTCTGGCATTTCTTCTACACATCCTCGGCAATAAGTTGCCCAAAAATTAATAACAATCATTTTGCCTTTTAGTGATTCCATTGAGATTGAATTACCTTCAATTGTTGTGAAAGTAACATTCGGAGCATTTTTTTTATCATTTAAATTTACAAATAGAAATACTAGTAAGGTTGCCACAATAATAAGTGGAATAAGAATTTTTGATGTTGATTTCATATTGAAGCTGTTGGCCAATGGAATGTTGTGTTGTTGCATAGGTAAGATTTGCATTGTGCGGTTTTTTCAAAAAAATGTCATTAATTCCACATGCTTGATTTCTTTCTGTGCCCTTTATATCCACAATCTTGTAACCGTTTAATGCCGTTAAACGCCATGATATAATTCCTTCTTTAATTCAACGTGAATACTCATGGCCAGCCGCTTACGCGAAATTCCATATAACTACACCTCATTCTCAGACCGAGAAATTGTCATAAGATTTTTGGGGGAGGATATTTGGAATGTTCTTAATGAGCTTCGGGGTGAGCGGAAAACCGGGCGTTCAGCCCGCATGCTATTTGAAGTGCTAGGCGATTTATGGGTTGTTACACGTAATCCATATTTGCAAGATGACTTGCTTGCAAGTAAAAAACGTAGACATGAGCTAATAGCCGCTCTTAATCATCGCATTCACGCTATTCATGAACGCTCGCAAGATAATCCCCTAGTATTGAAACTGGTTGTTGCAGCACGTGAGGCTGTCAATGTCTTTGAAGAGGACTTTAAACAAACTGAAACTTTACGTAAAAAAGCCTTAATTAAGCTTGGTAAATTTACTCGTAAAGATAATATCCAGTTCGATGGTTTGGCTCGGGTCTCTCATGTTACGGATGCGACCGATTGGCGCGTTGAGTATCCTTTTGTAGTGGTGAGTCCAGACACTGAAATCGAAGTAGCTTCGATTGTTAAAGCATGTATAGAGCTTGGTTTGACGATCATTCCTCGTGGGGGTGGTACGGGTTATACGGGTGGCGCAGTTCCATTAACTAAATTATCAGCTGTCATTAATACCGAAAAATTAGACGCCATTGGCCGTGTTGAAATGCGTACATTGCCGGGTGTTTCTCGCCAAGTTCCTACATTGCATTGCGGTGCCGGGGTTGTCACTCGCCGTGCCATGGAAACTGCAAGTGAGGCTGGATTAGAGTTTGCCTGCGACCCAACTTCTGCTGATGCGTGCTGTATCGGCGGCAATGTAGCAATGAATGCAGGCGGCAAAAAGGCGGTGCTTTGGGGGACGGCATTAGATATCTTAGCGTCGTGGCGCATGGTGACGCCTGATGCCAATTGGTTAGAAGTTGAGCGTCTGGATCACAATCTTGGAAAAATTCATGATATTGCTGTGGCAAGGTTTCGTATTACCCGTTTTGATATAGATGGTAAAACCATGCTTGGCGAGCCTGAAGTTTTAGAAATTGCTGGCCCAAGTTTCCGTAAAGTAGGATTAGGCAAAGACGTGACTGATAAGTTTTTATCGGGCCTGCCAGGCATTCAGAAAGAGGGTTGTGATGGTTTAATTACTTCAGCGACATTTATTTTGCACCGCATGCCGAAGCATGTGCGAACAGTTTGCTTGGAGTTTTTTGGACACGTCGCACTTGCTGTGCCTGCCATTGTGGAAATAAAAGATTACTTAGACGCTACAGAATCAACATTGCTTGCTGGTTTGGAGCACATGGATGAACGATATATCAAGGCAGTCGGTTATGCCACCAAAGCAAACCGAAGTGAACGCCCAAAGATGGTCTTGATCGCTGATATTGCAAGTGATGATGAAAATGCTGTAGGGGAAGCAGCCTCTCATATTGTTCGGCTTGCTAATGCTCGGGGTGGTGAAGGTTTCGTTGCTGTTTCCGCAGAAGCGCGAAAGAAATTTTGGCTTGATCGTGCCAGAACAGCTGCGATTGCTAAACATACTAATGCTTTCAAGATTAACGAGGATGTGGTGATCCCATTACCACGTTTAGGCGATTATTCTGATGGAATTGAGCGTATTAATATCGAGCTTTCAATTGCTAATAAACTGAAATTAGTCGACTCGATTGAGTCGTTCTTGCAGGGCGAATTGCCTTTGTATGAGGATGACGATACACAAGTTGACCAAGAAATGTTGCTAGCGAAAAAAGTACAATCATTAAAACTACTTCAAGAGGTAAAGTCGCATTGGCTGAAAGTTTTAGCAACTCTTGATTTGCCAACATCTAGCCTTGGTCAGGAGTACGCAAACCTTGCTGTTGAAAACGTTTTTCGGGCGGTGCAAGAGCATCAAGTCCGAATCTCATGGAAACGTGAGATTAAGAAACCACTACAATCAATTTTTGCAGGTCGAGAATATCAGAGGATTCTTGAGCGATGCGATGAAATTCATCGACAGGTTCTTAAAGGACGTGTTTTCGTTGCCCTCCATATGCATGCGGGTGATGGCAATGTTCATACTAATATTCCAGTTAATTCAGACGATTATGAAATGATGCAAGCTGCTCATGCAGCGGTGGTTCGGATCATGAAACTTGCAGGGGATTTAGATGGTGTCATTTCAGGTGAGCATGGGATTGGCATTACAAAAATGGCCTTTTTGGATGAAAAGACGATTTCTACTTTTGCAGCCTATAAGCAAAAGGTAGATCCAGAAGGTCGGTTCAATAAAGGTAAGTTAATGGCTGGGTCTGGCTTAGAAAGAGCCTATACCCCAAGCTTTGGTTTGCTAGAGCAAGAGTCTATTATTATGGAGCAGTCGGCAATTGGTGATATAGCTGATTCTATAAGTGATTGTTTGCGTTGTGGTAAATGTAAGCCAGTTTGTACTACTCACGTACCACGTGCTAATTTGCTATATAGCCCTCGGAATAAGATTCTTGGGACCTCATTACTTATTGAGGCGTTTTTGTACGAAGAGCAAACGCGTCGTGGTATTTCGCTTAAACATTTTGATGAGTTTAACGACGTGGCTGATCATTGTACCGTTTGCCATAAGTGTTTAAATCCATGCCCTGTCGATATTGATTTTGGGGATGTTTCAATTGCGATGCGTAACTTTCTGCGTGAGCAGAATAAAAAGCATTTTAATCCTGGAACCTCTGTCGCAATGACATTCCTTAACCTTAAAGACCCTGCAACAATTAAATTGATGCGAGGTTTAATGGTGGGCGTAGGCTACAGAGCACAAAGACTTGGTCATGCACTGCTTAACAGACTTGGTTTATTAACAGGCTTTAAAAAACGGCCACCAGCAACCTTGGGTAAGCCTGATATTCAATCGCAGGTGATTCATTTCTTGAATCGTCCTATGCCCAAAGCCATGCCAACCAAAACTTCCCGTGCCTTGTTAGGCATTGAAGATGACAAGATGGTGCCTGTTATTCGTGACCCTAAAAAAATGGGCGAAGAGGGTGATGCTGTATTTTATTTCCCAGGGTGTGGATCAGAGCGTTTGTTCTCAACGGTGGGTTTGGCGACGCAGGCCATGCTTTATGAGATTGGTGCAACAACGGTATTGCCCCCAGGATACTTGTGCTGTGGATATCCACAAACAGCCAGCGGCAATCATGATAAAGGCCAGCAAATTACGGCAGAAAATCGTGTGCAGTTTCATCGAATTGCTAATACTCTAAACTATCTTGATATTAAAACGGTGATTGTGTCGTGTGGCACTTGCATGGATCAACTGCAAAAGTATGAATTTGAGAAAATATTCCCAGGCTGTCGCCTGCTTGATATTCATGAATATTTGATGGAAAAAGGCATGAAATTGGAAGGGATTAGTGGGACTCGCTATATGTACCATGACCCTTGCCATAGCCCAATGAAGACTTATGCTCCGCTTAAGGTCACGAATGCTTTAATGGGCCAAGAGGTCACCTTGAATGAACGTTGCTGTGGTGAATCAGGCACTTTTGCCGTGAGTCGTCCAGATATTGCAACGCAGGTAAAAATGCGTAAGCAAGAAGAATTAGAAAAGGGGATGACTAAGCTTGGTTTGACCCCGGGCTTACCAGAGCAAGAGGTGAAGATTCTCACTTCTTGCCCAAGTTGTTTGCAAGGCCTATCTCGTTATGGTGAAGATACAGGTATTAAATCTGATTATATTGTTGTGGAGATGGCAAAGCATTTGCTCGGTGAAAATTGGATGCAGGATTATGTTGAAAAGGCTAACAACGGGGGGATAGAGAAAGTTCTTCTTTAGAAAATTAGTATTAATAAAAAAGGGTGAACTCTTTTAAGAGGTCACCCTTTTTTATTGTTGTTGTTGAATAAATTACTGAAGCATTGTGTTTTGTTTATGAATGATTCTCGATTTTGGAAATACGGCTTTAAATGTACTGCCTTTGCCAAACTCACTAGTAACTTCTAAGCGGCCTTGATGTCGATTTATTATATGTTTGACAATAGAGAGGCCTAAGCCCGTGCCCCCAGTTCCCCTACTGCGACTTCGGTCAACACGATAGAAGCGTTCAGTCAGTCTATCAAGATGGTGTTGCTCAATGCCTAGGCCTGTATCTGTAACGCTAAAGATCGCTTCTTGATTTTGTTCTTCCCACTTCATCGCAATGGTTCCGCCATTTGGAGTATAGCGAACTGCATTACTGACTAAATTACCAAAAGCACTGTGTAGTTCTTGGTTAGATGCGATTAGTGCTAAAGATTGGTCAGCGTCAAGCGTGATGTTATGGCATCCTTTGCTGAGACTTTTGGATTCATTTAGGATGTTATTTAGTAGTGCATACACATCTAAATCCGTCTCTTCAGGAGATGTTGCGCCACTTTCTAATTGAGATAGTGCTAACAAGTCTTCAATTAATAAACGCATTCGGCTCGTTTGCTCTTGCATCATTTCAAAGTAATTGCGAAGATTTTCAGGCACGGCCCCTTCCATGTCACTTAAGGTTTCAAGAAAGCCACCAACGACGGTAAGCGGGGTTCTAAGTTCATGTGAGACATTCGCTATAAAATCCCTGCGCATATGTTCCAGCTTTTCTTGATTGCTGACATCCCGGCAAATAAGTAGTTTTTGGCTACTACCAAAAGCGACCAATTGAATTTCTAAGGTTATGTCTAGTCTGATCCAGGATTTCAGCTTTATTGGCTCAATATCTACGTGATGTTCTAGGTATTTGATAAATTCTGCATTTCTAACCAGATAGACTATCGGTTTGTTAATGTCTTGTTTGAGCAGTAAACCCAGTTGTTGTTCAGCAGGTTTATTGCACCACTCAATTTTATTGTTATCATCTAGAAGGATAACGCCATCTGGCAGTGCGCTAGCGGCGTGTCGAAAACGTTCTAAAGCAGCACTTAGCTGAACTTTGCTTAGATTATGACGTCTTTGTTCATGATAAATAGTGGCGAATATATCTTCCCAAGCGCCAGTGGCAATTGGCATAGAAATGAGGTCTGGTTTTTTATACCAGCCTATAAGTTTATCCAGCCAATACAAATGGTGAAAAAGATAGAGTGTGATGCTTACGGCGAAAGTTAAAAGCGCTAGTTCAGCACCTTGTACTTCCCAAATAATGAGGCAGATTAAAGTGAGGCTGAGAATCAGCCAAAATGCTCTCCAGCGGATGTCTTGCAAGGCTATTCAATCATTAAAAGAAGGCCTGCTTATTATGATCTATTGTGCAGAAAAACGGTAGCCAACACCACGTACAGTTTGAATTAAATTTTCATGGCTCGTTTGCTCAAGAGCAAGTCGTAAACGTCGTATATGCACATCTACAGTTCGATCCTCAACAAAAACTTTATCTCCCCACACGCGATCTAGCACTTGGCTTCGTGAATGAACACGTTCAGGATTGGACATTAAATAATGTAATAATTTAAATTCTGTTGGGCCGAGTTCAATTGTTTTTTTATTGCCTGTGACCCGGTGAGTAATTGGATCTAATCGAAGTCCATGTGATTCAATTGGATCGTCTGTCATTTGCGGCGCACGGCGGCGAAGTACAGCCTTGATTCGAGCGTTCAATTCGCGAGGGCTAAAAGGCTTAGTGACGTAATCATCAGCGCCGACCTCTAAACCTCGAATTTTGTCAGACTCTTCTCCACGCGCAGTTAACATGATGATAGGAATTACTTTTGTAAGTTCATCTGTTTTAAGTTTTCGCGCATACTCAATACCACTCATTCCTGGCAACATCCAATCTAGGATGATGAGGTCGGGCAAAGCATCTCGCATCAGCATTTGAGCTTGTTCTACAGAAAGTGCACGGATTGGATTATGACCTGCCTGCGATAGATTTAGCGCAAGTAATTCTTGAATTGCAGGTTCGTCTTCAACAATTAATATATTTGCAGCCATAAGTTTAGTTTCTCACTTAGATAAAGTTTTATCACATTTTGGCACTATATGAATAAATTGTGACATCTTGATGACAATTATATGGCTAATTAAAGTTAATGAAACTGACGCGTTTTAAATCACTTTGCTGCTTAGTGTTATCATTACGCATTGTTGAAGTATAAGAATAAAAAAAGGGGTCGTTGTTGAATATCATAGAGAAAAATTTTGATGGTACAGGTCTTAAAATAGGGATTGTACTCTCTCGTTTTAATAGCCAAGTTGGCGAGGGACTATTAAAAGCCTGTGAAGCTAGATTGTTGGCTTTAGGTGTCGCTGCAGAAGATATTACCTTGGCTACTGTACCTGGGGCCCTTGAAACACCAGTAGTATTGCAAGAGATGGCAAACAGTGAAAAATTTGATGCGTTGGTTGCATTAGGCGCCATTATTCGAGGTGAGACTTATCATTTTGAAGTGGTTTCAAATGAATCTGCGCGGGGAGTTTCTGAAGTTCAGTTGCAATACGGCATACCAGTTGCGAACGCAATTCTAACAACAGAAAATGATGAGCAAGCGTTAGCTCGTATTGATATTAAAGGCGCGGAAGCCGCTGAAGTTGCAATTGAAATGGTCAACTTACTGAAGGCAATATGAGCGACAATCAAAAGCAAACCGTCAGCAAATCTAGCAAGCCAGTAGGGAATCGCCGTAAATCACGTGAGCTTGCCTTAAAGGGGCTGTATCAATATTTATTGAGCCCCAAAGAATTGGGCCTGATCATCCGAGAAATGGCGGATGAAGCTGATTTTGTTCGTGCAGATGAAAGTTATTTTAGAAGCTTATTGGAAGGCGTGTACAGTCAGATTCAAGAACTAGATATGCGAATTAATAAATATTTAGATAGGCCGATTACTGAGCTTAGTCCAATTGAACATGCGATTTTATTAATTTCGTCTTTTGAATTGATTTTTGATAGCAGTATTCCATACCGTGTTGCTATTAATGAAGGGGTGGAGCTTGCTAAAATTTATGGTGGAACTGACGGACACAAATATGTGAATGGGGTATTGGATAAGTTAGCAGCCGAAGCAAGACCATCTGAAGTTAGTCGTTAAGTGAATTAAATGCACAATAAAAAAGCCAAGCATAGCTTGGCTTTTTTATTGTGCGAATTTTATCTATTAAATAGTTATAAATTGATTGTATAAGCCGGTTTCATCTAATCGTATACATGAGCCATGCTCATACCAATCCCCAAGGACTATACGTTGACATAAATGCTCATCAATTATCATCCTATGATTGTTGGGTCTGTGGGTATGGCCGTGGATGAATATCTGAGGATACTGATGTTGGCGCATCATGGTGAAGACCGCCTCGTTATTTACATCCATAATTTCTTGAGACTTGTTGGACTTTGCATGTTCGCTTTGTAGTCTCAATGATTCAATTTGTGATTTTCGAGCATTTAGCGGATGAGATAGAAACTCGGCTTGCCATGTTGCCATGCGCACTTGTTTGCGAAAAGCTTGGTAGTCTTTGTCATCAGTGCACAAATTGTCACCATGACTAATTAATACGCGTTTCCCATATAAGTTAATTTCACTTGGGTCTGGAAGTATCTTAATATTAGCTGCTTTTGAGAATTGGTCGTTAATCAGAAAATCACGGTTGCCATGAATAAAAAAAAGCTTGGTACCTGAATCGCTAAGAAGTTTTAATGCATGGATAATTTCAGCATGGTCGGCATGATCTATATCATCATCGCCCGCCCAGTACTCAAATAAATCTCCAAGAATGTATAGCCTTTCGGCCTTACTGGCTGTATTTTGCAAAAAATTGATGAATGCTTTAATTATAGCGGGCCGTGAAGCGCATAAATGCAAATCGGAAATGAACAGGCTGTGGCTCACTTCATTTCCGATGTCAGTCATTTTAAAACTAATGCTACTTTAGCAAACTTCAGCACGTTCAATGATGACGCTTTCACTTGGAACGTCTTGATGTCCGCTGCGGCTTCCTGTTTTTACTTTAGCGATTTTATCAATCACTTCTGTTCCTGCAACTACTTTACCAAACACGCAGTAGCCCCAGCCTTGTGAGGTTGGGGAAGTAAAGTTTAAGAAATCATTGTCAGCAATATTAATAAAAAATTGGCTGCTGGCTGAATCAGGGGCAGGTGTTCTTGCCATAGCAATTGTATATGTCTTGTTTTTTAAGCCGTTGTTAGCTTCATTTTTAATTGTTGCATTCGTATCTTTTTGTGACATTTCAGCCGTAAAGCCACCACCTTGAATCATGAAACCATCAATCACGCGATGGAAGATGGTATTGCTGTAAAAGCCACTTTCTACATAAGTTAGAAAGTTGGCTACGGTGATAGGTGCTTTTTCTGCATCTAATTCAATTGTAAATGCACCAAAGTTTGTATGTAACTTAACCACGTTATTTCCTTATAAATTTAAGTAAAAGTTTTAAAAAGAGCCCTTTAAGCGGCCCCCTCGTAAATAATTTTCCATTGTTGATTTTCGAAAATCCAATATTGACGCTTCCGCATTTGGCTATCCAGTAAATTGCTATGGAACGATTGGTCGAATGTCACAACCGCCATTGGTAATTGATTATTTGGATAACGGAATATGCTTAAGTTCGATAACTTGATATCAACTTTTAGCCTGCTTGCTTGAATGCGACGCTTTTCTTCAGCCCATTGATTGAAGTCCAAGCTGCCATTAGAAAACCCATTGGCATAGTGTTTTAAATAGATGTCAGTTTCTTGTGACTCCCAGTCTTTTCGCCAGGACTCAAGGCTCCCCAATAATTCTTGTTTGTCTTTTGGTGCTTGGTCAGGCTTCAGCCATTCCATGTCTTTACTGACGATAACTGGGACATTCCCTTGTTGCAATATAGGCGTGAGAATGCTTAAGTCTTGGTTTGATATGACCAAGCAACCATCGCTTGATAGCGGAGCTCTACTGTAGGTGTCATGAGGTGTTCCATGAAGCCATATGCCGCTGCCAGTCTTGCCTTGTCGTTTATCCCATTCGTTAGGATAGCTTAATGGATAGGCGGCTTCGCCATACATGTCCGCAAGTTTGTGTGTCAGTTTTGCGGATGTAAAATAAACTCCAAGCGGTGTTTTTTTATCGCCGGCATATTTTTTTTCACTTCCATTTTTACCAATCGTGACGTAAAAGTCTGCAATGTATTGTGGGGTGCCGTTGTCGTTACGATATACAAACAAGCGAGATTTATCTGTATCAACTACAAAGATATAGTGCTGTGAGCGGTCCAGTTGCCAAATAGGTTCTGGAATTAGATTGTTAGAGCTTTTATCAAAATAACGCTCTATTCTTTTTCGTGCCTCATCGCGGTAACCAGCAACATCTTCAGACGTTGGATTGGGGCTTCCAAAGGCTTGGAATTGCTGGCCCTGCGCTAACAGCAAATCGCCTTTGACTAGATGAGCAAGTTTGAAATTAGGGGTGGCGACAATGACTTTATCAAGCGTGTTTAATGCAGAATCAATTTGACCGGATGAAATTGCTATCAAACTTTGAGCAAGTAGTTCCTCTGTTTTATTGGATTCAAAAATGGTGGCACGTATAAGCGGATTCACTTCTGGGCGATTTAGCGCAGTTGCATTCCAGGGACATACTGCAACTAGAATCAATATAAAAGCTGTACATAGCTTAAATTTCAACTTAGGGTGGTGTCCAAAAAGTTTCACGATCTTATTAATAATATCCTTAAGTTTAATGATCGGCTTTCTCTTGCTCAATTAGCCATTTGCCGTTAGAAAGGACAAACATTAAAGTTTTTGATGTTTTTTGGGCTAAGCTTCCAGAGTGGTAGTTTTGTTTGAAGCTGGCTTTAGCATGTACATTATCATCCATATGCACGTTAATTTTTGAGATAGTAATCTCGATTTTTACATTCTTGTTGATGCGCTCGCGGCGTGTTTCTTCCCATGCTTTACGGCTCACCCCATCTGGCGTTTTGAATGACTCAGCATATGCTTCTAAATAAGCATCAACATTTTTGTTAGACCAAGCGGCTGCCCATTTGTTGACGGCATTTACAACGCTTTGTGAATCATTGGATGCTGTTTCGCTTGTCTCTGGTTTGTTATTTCCTTTTGTTGGTTCAGGCGCTTTTGTTGTTGCGTTTGATTCATGCGTGGCTGACAAGGTTGTATTGTTATTTGCAGGTTTTGCAGCTACAGCTAACCCACTTTTCCCACTGACACTAAACAAGTCTTTAATTAAAAGAAGTTTGTTTTGAGCGCGAGCGTTGCTTGTGTCTAGTTGTAGAGCTTTCCCATAAGCTTCGGATGCCATTTTTGCGTAGATATCGCCAAGGTTTTCGTGTGCGGTTGCGTAGCTTGGATGTGTTTTAATTGCGCTTTCAAGGGCTTGTTTTGCTTTATCAAACTGTCCTTGATCAGCATAAAGCACAGCTAAATTGTTATATGGCTCTGGCAAACCAGGGAAGCGTTGTGTGATGTCAGAAAAAGCTTTAATTGCGTCATCTTTTTTACCTTGCTCAGCAAGCATTACGCCCCGCATAAAGAGTGCTTGAACGTCGTTTGGATTGGCAGTAATGTGATTGTTAATTCGATCCAACGCTGCAGACTGCTGACCTTGGCTTGCTTGTTGCGCAATGTCTTTCAGGTCGTCAGCATTAACTGAACATGACAAGATCAGTGTTGCTAGCAGCAGTAAACGAATTGATAAAGCGCGTGATATAACCATTGTGATATACTTTTTCGCAGTTTGATGAGGTGTTTGATTCTATCAAAAACCACGTCTTTGCTCTAGTAGCGCAACACAATAAACCATATTTATTTAGACATTTAAGTGTTACATCTTTCAATGCTCATTATTTAAGCCTTAAGTTCTTAGTAAAAAATTAAATGCTCAAAATCTACAATACCCTCGCACGTGAAAAACAAACTTTTGTTCCTATGGTGGCAGGTAAAGTCAGCATGTATGTTTGCGGGATGACGGTTTACGATTTCTGCCACCTTGGTCATGCGCGGGTAATGGTGGTATTTGATATGGTTAGTCGCTGGCTAAGAGCATCTGGGTTAGATGTGATTTATGTTCGCAACATTACTGATATCGACGATAAGATTATTAAGCGTGCAAGGGAGAATGGCGAAGATATTAGCGTGCTGACTCAACGTTTTATTGATGCAATGGATGAAGACTCTGCCTTGCTTGGCGTATTGCGTCCTGATATTGAGCCACGCGCAACTGAACATGTGCTGGGCATGATTGAAATGATTTCTACCTTGATTGAGAAATCCCATGCCTATCAAGCAGAAAATGGCGATGTATTTTATGCGGTTAATAGCTTTCAAAATTACGGAAAACTTTCTGGCAAGTCTTTAGAAGATTTACGTGCCGGAGAACGTGTAGAAGTAGATACTTTTAAACGTGATCCAATGGACTTTGTGTTGTGGAAATCTGTAAAGCCAAATGAGCCTAGTTGGGATTCCCCTTGGGGTAAGGGTCGTCCAGGCTGGCATATTGAATGTTCAGTGATGGGGGCATGTCATTTGGGCAAGCATTTTGATATTCACGGGGGTGGTCAGGATTTGCAATTTCCGCATCATGAAAACGAAATAGCGCAGTCCGAAGCCGCGAACGATTGCACTTTCGTTAACTATTGGATGCATAACGGTTTTGTGCGCGTTGATGATGAGAAAATGTCCAAGTCTTTGGGCAATTTTTTTACGATCCGCGAGGTACTTAAAAAATACGATGCAGAAGTCGTGCGTTTTTTTATTTTGCGCGCTCATTACCGTAGCCCCCTTAATTATTCAGACAAGCATTTAGATGACGCTAAGCAAGCATTGAGCCGTCTTTACACGGCATTGCGTGGCATTGATGTTGTCGCTAAAGTCGATAAGAGTGCTGCTTCTTACGAAGCATTTAAAACGGCCATTGATGATGACTTTAATACACCTGAGGCGCTTGCTGTTCTGTTTGATTTAGCTAACACATTAAATAAATCAGGTGACCTTGCTGTGGCTGCGCAGCTTAAAGGCCTGGCAAACATTCTTGGCTTGCTTGCGCGAAGTTCGGAAGATTTTATGCAAGCGGGATCCTCATCTAGTTTAGATGTGGCGCTGATCGAAGCACAAATCTTTGCGCGTTCAGAAGCTAAAAAAGCTAAAGACTTTGCAGAGGCGGACCGTATTCGCAAGGATTTGTTAGATCAAGGAATTATCCTGGAAGATAATTCCCAAGGCACAATCTGGCGCAGATGAACCTCTATAAATTCGCAAAGCCGTTTTTATTTCAGCTTGATGCTGAAAACGCCCATGACTTGACCTTAAAGAGTCTCAGGTTTGCTGAAAAAACAGGTGTGCTGTCTTTACTTCCCAAGCCTGCCCAATGTGAGCCTAAAGAAGTGATGGGTCTTACTTTCCCTAATCCCGTTGGTTTGGCGGCTGGACTAGATAAAAATGGCGCAGTTATAGATGGTTTAGCGGCCTTAGGATTTGGCTTTCTTGAGATCGGGACGATTACTCCACGTGCTCAACCAGGAAATCCTAAACCAAGACTTTTCAGGTTAAAGGAAGCGGAAGCCATCATTAACCGTTTTGGCTTTAATAACTTGGGGGTCGACAATCTCATTCAAAACGTTGAAACCGTTAAATACCGAGGCATTCTTGGTATTAATATAGGTAAGAATTTTGATACGCCTAACGAAAGTGCTGTTGATGATTATCTCGTTTGTATGCGTAAAGTTTATGCCCATGCAAGCTACATCACTGTAAATATTTCCTCTCCAAACACTAAGCATTTGCGTCAATTGCAGGAAAAAGATGCCTTGGATGCTTTGCTTGCAATTTTAAAGGCTGAGCAACAGGTATTAGCTGGTAAGCACGGTAAATATGTACCGATTGCTTTAAAAATCGCGCCTGATTTGGATAAGTCTCAAGTTGTTGAGATTGCTGATTTATTGAAAGCGCATCAGTTTGATGGTGTAATTGCGACGAATACAACCTTGGCGCGAGATGCTGTGGTTGGTTTGTCCAATGCCGATGAAGCCGGCGGTCTCTCTGGGACGCCAGTCCGTGAAAAATCAACGCTGGTTATTTCTCAACTTTCAAAACAATTAGCTGGGGAATTACCTATTATTGGCGTGGGCGGCATTTCAAATGGCGCTGATGCTGCTGAGAAGATTGCTGCGGGTGCGAGCTTGGTTCAGATATATAGCGGCTTAATTTATCGTGGACCAAGCTTGGTGCGTGATATTTGTAAAACGCTAGCTTAGTAGCTTTAGCTCAAGCTAGCGCAATACGCTCCAGCTCATCGGGTCAAAAGGTTTGCTGTGGCTTCGAAGTTCGTAATACAGGCCTGAGGTTTCATTACCGCCGCTGTTGCCTACGCTGGCGATTGTATCGCCACCTTTTATTGTGTCTCCAATTTTGCGAAGCAAGGATTGGTTGTTGCCATATAAGCTCATATAGCCACCACCGTGGTCAACAATGATGAGGTTACCGAAGCCTCTCATCCAGTCTGCAAATACTACGCGACCATTGGCGATCGATTTTACTTCATTGCCCTCATTAGATTTGATAAACAAACCCTTCCAAGTAAGCCCTGTGTCCTGACGACTATTGCCAAATTTATTGGTGACTTCACCTCGAACGGGTAAGTTAAGTTTTCCCTTGAGGGACTCAAAACTGCTGCCATCAAAAGCATTATTTGGAAGTGATTCATTTGTGGCCAACGGCAGTTGGGTGTGGGGTTCAGTTTCTGTTTTACTTGTTGCAGTTTCGCGAGATGAATCTGAAGGCTTGTTTGTTGGTGAAGACTTTTGTGGTTTTGGTTGAGATGCTCTTGCTAAACGATCAACTAATTGGGATAAGCTTTTTTCATCGCGTTTTAGCTTTTCAATTTCATTGCGTTGCGCGTTGATTTGAGATGAAAGCTTTTCTAAAACTTTGCTATGAGCCTGTTTCTGCGACTCAAGATTTTTGCGTTCCATTTCTTGTTTGCTTTTAAGATTCACTACTTCTTTAAGAGCATTCGCAGTTTCTTCATTCAGTTTTGTGACGCGCCCCAAATTTGATTGCATATTCATAATTTGAGCCTGACGGGCACGTGCAATATATGAAAAATATTGCAGTTGGCGTGTAAGCTCACTCGGATCTTGTTCCTGCAAAATAACTTGTAGGTAATTTTGTTGGCCATGTAAGTATTGTTCGTAAATCTGTTTACTTAATTGAGATTTTTGACCTTCAATCGTCTTTTCTAGACTAGCTTTTTGAGTTTGCAATGCTTGTAATGATTCGCTTTGCTGCTGCTGCCGTTGCTTTAATTCGAATAGTTTCCGATTAGTTTCACTAATAGCTTTTTCACTTTCTTTTAGAGCATCAGAAGCATCGGCATGGGCTTCTTTTGTTTTCCCTAATTCTTTTGTAAGCGACTCAATACGATCATGGATGTTATTCAGTTTTTCTTTCGGCTTTTCGGCTTTATTAGCCGCAAAAGAAAATGACGAACTTAACGTAAGCGCGAGCAAAGTAAATGCAACTAAAAAACGGTTGGTATGCTTTAACATGCTTATTTAATTTGTATCAATGAATGGCCAGTCATTTCTGCTGGCTGGGGCAGTCCCATCATATTTAGCAAGCTTGGAGCGATATCTGACAGAGAACCTGTTTTTTGCATTTCGGCATCACGGCCGATATAAAGAAGCGGTACTAAGTTAGTTGTATGTTGAGTGTGAGGTTGGTTATTTTCTAAGTCTTGCATCATTTCTACATTTCCATGGTCAGCAGTAATGATGATTTCCACACCCGCGCTTTGTGCGACAGGGACTAATCGACCAATACATACGTCAAGTGCTTCAACTGCTTTTATAGCGGCTGACATAATGCCTGTATGGCCGACCATGTCGCAGTTAGCGTAATTGCAAATAATGGCGGCATATTTTTGGCTTAGAATAGCTTCCTCTAATTTCTCTGTCAGTTCAAATGCGCTCATTTCAGGTTGCAGGTCATAAGTTGCTACTTTTGGTGAAGGGATGAGAATGCGACTTTCACCCTGAAATGTTTTTTCTTCACCACCGTTAAAGAAAAAGGTGACGTGAGGATATTTTTCAGTCTCAGCAATTCGAAGTTGATTTAAGCCTTGGTTGGCGATGTATTCGCCAAAAGTGTTTTGAATGTTGGTTGGCGGAAAGATCGCCTTAGCATTCGCTTCATTTTTGTCATACATGGTGAGTGTGTAATAGCCACCCAGCTTAGGAAGTTTGTTGCGCTGAAAGCCTTCAAAGTTTTGATCTAAAAAGCATGTCGTCATCTGACGTGCCCGATCTGAACGAAAGTTCATAAATAGAATGACGTCCCCGTCATCTATGAAAACAGGGTCTTTGCCAGATTTGGTAATGGATGTGGCTTTGACAAACTCGTCATTTTCGCCGCGCGCATAAGCTGCTTCAAGACCTTCAATGGCAGTAGTGGCTGAAAACTCACCCTTGCCTTCAGTGACCAATCGATAAGCCGGTTCGATTCGTTCCCATCGCTTGTCTCTATCCATCGCGAAGTAGCGACCACAGATAGAAGCAATTTCGCCTACACCAATGGATTGTAATTTTGTTTCTAATGCTTTTAGATATGGCTTTGCGCTAACGGGGGGGGTGTCGCGACCATCTAAGAAGGCATGCACATAGATTTTGTTTAAGCCCTGTTTTGCAGCCATGTTGATAACTGCATAGATGTGGTCTTGATGGCTATGAACTCCGCCATCAGAGAGTAACCCAAAGATATGTAAAGCCTTGCCATTATCTTTTGCAGCACTTATGGCCTCTAGAAGTAACGGGTTTTGATTGATTCCACCTGTAGCAATTGCATTATTGATGCGTTCAAACTCTTGATATATGACTCGACCAGACCCCATGCTAAGATGTCCAACTTCAGAGTTACCCATTTGACCTTCTGGTAAGCCGACAAAGCCTTCTGATGCATTAATAAGCATGTGCGGATATTGTTTCCAGAGTCTTTCCCAGTTGGGCTTTTTTGCCTGGGCAATGGCATTATCAGTAATTTCTTCCCGATATCCAAAGCCATCTAATATCAACAATATAACCGGTGTAATCTTCATGCAGAGTGTTTTCTTAGAGTGGGATCGTGTGTGTGACTATTTTAGTGATTTTTGCTTAATAAATCTGCATTATTTGCCTTAAATTCTATTTGCCAATTCTTATTTTGAGCGCTCTTTAGGTACAATTCATCATTCTAGTTAATCTTAGCGCGAAGCGCTTAATTGTCTAAAGGGCATTTCATGGCTAAAGTTTTAATGTATACCAGTGCGTATTGTCCATATTGCACTAATGCAGAACGCTTACTTAGCAGCAAAGGCGTAACTGATATTGAAAAAATCCAAGTCGATAGTGCGCCGGAGTTAAGAATTGCAATGATGGCAAAGACTGGACGTCGGACTGTGCCTCAGATCTATATTGGGGAGCATCATGTTGGCGGATTTGATGACTTACGTGCTTTGGATTTGGCTGGAGACCTTGATCAGTTATTAGGTGCGTAAAAAATTAAGCAACTCAAGCAATTAGTATAAGCATCGGTTAAAATGTGATGCTTTATTTATTATCGTATATATGCGTTTAGGTTAATTAACGCAATTTTTTGAATTTTTTTAGGGAAAATCATGGCAAATAAAGAAACACTTGCTGAGCAAACTACAGAAAATCAAGCGCTAGAACAAAATCAGGCGCCAGGTTTTGGCATTGAAAAATTGTATGTGAAAGATTTGTCATTAGAGTTACCTAATGCACCACAAATTTTTACAGAGCGTGATGCGCCGCAAATCGGCATCGAAATTAGCAACTCTGCAAGTAAAATTGATGAGGGCATATACGAAGTTGTACTAACAATTACGGTAACTTCAAAAATTGCTGAGAAAACTGCATTCTTAATTGAAGTCGCACAAGCTGGTATTTTCCAAGTGCGCAATGTGCCAGAAGAAAATCTAGAAATTATTTTCAGCATTACTTGCCCAAATATCTTGTTCCCTTATGCGCGAGAAGTTGTTTCGGACTTGTCGGTTCGTGCCGGCTTCCCACCAGTTGTGCTTAGCCCAATTAATTTTGAAGCGTTATATGCACAACAAAAACAACAACAAGCGCAAGATGAAGCTTCCAAAACAACACACTAAATTTTTATTGTTTTCGACATTATTTATGCTGTTGCCAAATTTGGCAGCAGCTGAATTTAGGTCGGTCGCAGTTCAAAAAGCCATTGTCTATGACTCACCTTCCGCACAAGGTAAAAAGTTATATTTGCTTGGTCAGGGATACCCTGTTGAAGTAATTGTTAATCTCGCTGATTGGATTAAGGTGCGAGATCAGCAGGGTGGTTTAAGTTGGATAGATGCTAAGCAATTAAGCACTAAGCGATTTTTGTTGATTATTCCGCAAGTGGCTGAAATTAAACAAACACCAGATCCTGGGGGTGTTGTTATAGGGCGGGTGGAAAAAGATGTGGTGCTAGAACTACTTGAAGCACCCAAGAATGGTTGGGTGAAGGTGATGCATCATGACGGATTGGCTGGATTTATCCAAACCACAGCTGTTTGGGGCCTCTAAGGAAACGCGATGAAGATAGCTGTACTGGGTGCTGGTGCTTGGGGAACTGCGTTGGCAATGCATATTAGCCAGCAACACCAAGTTTGCTTGTGGGCACGCAAGGCTGCTCATGTTGATGGCATGAGAAAAGTGCGTGCCAACCCAATGTATCTTGGTGATTTCAAATTCAATGACAATCTTAGCTTGGAGAGTGATTTAGACCTTGCCTTGCAAGGCGTTGATTTTATTGTTTCAGTTGTGCCCACCTCTGGGTTCAGGACTATGTTGCAATCGATTAGAGCGCTTGGGATTGAAGTGCCTTTAATTTGGGCAAATAAAGGCCTTGAACCAGTGACGGCGAAATTGCCACATGAGGTTGCGCTTGAAGAGTTAGGGGAAAATCAAGCTTGGGGTGCACTTTCAGGACCAAGTTTTGCTGCAGAGTTAGTTCGAGGTTTGCCAACAGCGGTTTCTTTGGCGGTGAATGATGCTGCTTTTGCAAAACATGCTGGCGCTGCACTTCATGGTGGTTCTTTACGTGTTTATACCAGCACTGATGTTGTTGGTGTTGCCGTTGGCGGAGCACTTAAGAATGTGATGGCAATTGCAGCAGGTATTTCAGATGGCATGCAGTTTGGCAATAATGCGCGTGCTGCCATGATTACTCGTGGACTAGCTGAAATGACACGTTTTGGTCTTGCCATGGGCGCGCAAAAGGATACCTTTATGGGATTGGCTGGGGCTGGTGACCTCATACTGACTTGTACGGGTCAATATTCTCGAAATCGTGAAGTTGGTTTGCAGCTTGCTAGTGGTAAGCCGCTAGAGGCAATTTTAGAAACATTGGGTCATGTGGCTGAAGGTGTTTATACCGCTAGGGAAGTGGTTAAGCGGGCAAAAGAGCTGGGGGTGGATATGCCTATTACACATCAGGTTGACCAAGTGCTATCTCAAGGAAAATCACCCCGCGAAGCGGTGATGGACTTGCTCAGTCGTGAACAAAAAGAAGAGATTTTTTAATTTAAACTCCTCCTTCAAAATCAATCTGTCTCCACGCCTCATATAAGAGCACTGCTGCTGAGTTAGATAAATTCAAGCTTCTACTTTGAGGCAACATCGGTAATCTTAATAAATGATCCCTGCTAAATTCATTGCGTATTTCTTCTGGAAGGCCGCGCGTTTCAGGCCCAAAAATAAAGACATCATCCTTTTGAAATTTGATTTTACAATATGAAGCACCCCCTTTTGTTGTAATTGCAAACATCCGCTTATCAGCTAATGCCGCTTTGCATGCTATCCAGTTTTCATAGACTTCTAAGTTAGCATATTCGTGATAATCCAATCCTGCGCGCTTAAGTTGTTTGTCTTCCAGTAAAAATCCCAAGGGCTTTACTAAATGCAATTTAGAGCCAGTATTGGCACATAACCTAATAATGTTGCCAGTATTTGGTGGAATTTCTGGTTCAAATAAGACGAGGTTAAACATTTTACTTTGCAATGAACTGGTGTGATGCAAGCATTCTACATGAGCTTTTCATTTCACTTTAATGGCTTTTCTATGAATTATAAATTCAGACGCTTTAACAAATGATTAAATTTTAATCATTTGTAATTCTATTGCTTGCTTTCCGCTTAACAAGATATAATTGTATGATTATTAGAAGATTAAAGCGGTCCAAAATGGAAATAAAAGCCGAAACAAGTTCTAATCAACACATAATCACCGCTAAACAACAAAAGCGGGCAGCGCAAAGCTTCACTTTTTTTTCCTGTTTGGCTGTGATATTGCTTCCTTTCGCTATACCACTATTCATTTGGGTGGCCGCATCGATTTTTATGTATGCGGCAGCGGCTAATCATCCAAATCCAAAAGTGTGTGAATACATTAAGCAGTCAGGGTATCGATTTTATTCAACCTTTGCTTTGCTGGTTGTAATGGCTTTTTTTGGTTTTATGTTGGGTGAAAAAATTGGCGTTTTAAACGTATTGTTTTTAGTTTGGGGCATCAGTGTCTTATTGGTTGTTCCTTTGGGACTAAGAGATATGCTGCGTGCTTCAAAAGAAGATTGGCAGGACATGACAATGGAGAGTGAGTATGACTGAATTAAATGCTAGTGTAGTGGATACGTCATTTATTAAACGCAACATTCCGCTTGTAGAAAAACGCTGGAGTGTTGCGAAAATTGTGGAGTTATTTGAATTGCCTTTTAGCGATTTAATGCACCTGGCACAAACTGTTCATCGTGATAATTTTGATCCAAATGCGGTACAAATCAGCACATTGATTTCGATTAAAACAGGGGGCTGCTCTGAAGACTGCGGCTACTGTCCTCAAGCTGCCCGTTATCACACGGATGTGGAAAATGAACCGCTAATGCAGTTAGATGAGGTTTTATCTGCAGCCCGTGCTGCTAAGGAAAGTGGTGCTAGCCGGTTCTGCATGGGTGCAGCCTGGCGGAGTCCTAAGCAAAAAGACTTAGAGCCGGTGCTTAAAATGATTTCCGAAGTAAAGGCGATGGGTTTACAAACCTGCGCAACTTTAGGCATGTTAAAAGAAGGTCAAGCCACGCAATTGAAAGAAGCTGGTCTTGATTATTACAACCATAACTTAGATACAGCTCCGGAATTTTATGGCGACGTGATTACCACGCGCACATATCAAGATCGCTTAGATACCCTTGATAGTGTCCGTGACGCAGATATAAATGTCTGCTGTGGCGGTATTATTGGGATGGGTGAAAGCCGTAATCAGCGCGCTGGACTGATTGCGCAGTTGGCGAATATGGACCGCCCGCCTGAAAGTGTGCCGATCAATTTACTTACTCAAGTTGAAGGTACGCCATTGCACGGTACAGATGATTTAGATCCGTTCGAATTTATTCGTACGATTGCCGCGGCGCGTATCACTATGCCTAAGAGTTTTGTGCGTCTTTCAGCAGGTCGTCAAAATATGCACGAGGGAATTCAAGCCCTTTGTTTTATTGCAGGCGCTAATTCAATTTTCTACGGTGAAAAATTACTCACCACGGCTAACCCAGAAGCGGAAACAGATAAGCAACTGTTTGCCAAATTGGGCCTGCATCCTATTTAATCATTCCGCGCGGTGACCATGCGTCGCGCTAATTTTATAAATGATTGAACAACTTAAAGCAGAATTAGCGGAGCGCGAGCAAGCAGGATTAAAGCGTAAGCGCCGCTTGTTGCAAAGTCCCCAAAGCGCACATTTGGTCGCTGATGAGCGCCGCCTAGTCTCATTCGCGAGTAATGACTATTTGGGATTGGCGAATCATCCTGATTTAATCTCAGCGCTTCAACAAGCTACTGCAGAAGCTGGGGTGGGAAGTGGAGCTTCACATCTCATTACAGGACATCACCAACTCCACCACATTGCAGAGCAATCATTAGCGAGCTTTGTAGGCTTGCCCGCTAGTTTGCTCTTTAGCAACGGATACATGGCCAATATGGGTGTGGTAGCTACTTTGCTTGGTCGCAATGATGCAATTTTTGCGGATAAGCTTAACCATGCTTCATTGAATGACGCAGCTGTTTTAGCACGCGCAGAGGTAAACCGCTATGCACATCAAGACTTGGCTCAGCTAGAAAAAATGTTAGCGGCCAGCAATGCATCAAGAAAATTAGTAATTGTGGATGCTGTGTTTAGCATGGATGGCGATATCGCCCCTGTGCCTGAACTCATAGCACTATGTGAAAAGTACGATGCTTATTTGTTACTTGATGATGCTCATGGTTTTGGAGTATTGGGGAGCCAAGGCCGAGGTATTTTGAGCTATTTTAATGCGGCATCACCCCGCATTATCTATATGGCTACTTTGGGTAAAGCTGCTGGGGTAGCAGGGGCTTTCGTGGCTGGAGATGAAACCATTATTCAATATTTGATTCAGTCGGCCAAAACTTATATTTACACTACGGCTAGCCCACCCGCATTGGCAGCGGCTTTGGTTGCAGCTGTTGATGTGATGAAAAAAGAAGTTGGACGTCATCAGCATTTGCGAGATTTAATTGCTTATTTCAAACAAAATCTCAGTCTAAAAAGATGGCAGTTAATGCCATCTTGTACAGCGATACAACCTATAGTTTTGGGCAGTAATGAAGCCGTATTGGGTTTAAGTGACTATCTGCTGGACAGAGATATTTTGGTACCTGCTATCCGTCCGCCAACTGTTCCAAAAAATACCGCACGTCTTCGCGTTTCTTTATCGGCCTCACACAGTTTTGATGATGTGAAATCGCTGATTCAGCATCTGCAGGAAGCGGAGCAGGCTTTGCTCGCTTGAGTTTGTATATTGAAAAAATAGGGCAGGGTCAGCCATTAGTGATGATTCACGGTTGGGGCATGCACAGTGGCATGTGGATGCAAGCCCGTGATTTGCTAAGTCAGCATTTTGAATTGCACTTGGTTGACTTGCCAGGTATGGGGAATAGCGGAAACTTAGATGTTTATAATTTGAATACTGTCGCTGAAGAAATCGTTCAGAAAATACCCGCAAATTCTTTTGTTTTAGGGTGGTCTTTAGGGGGATTGATTGCCACAAAAATCGCTTTAATTACCCCAATTAAGAAGCTCATTTTGGTTGGAAGTACGCCTTGTTTTGTTGCACGTGACGGCTGGCAACATGGGATGGAAAGTGATGTCTTTGAGAGTTTTTTTGCGGGTGCGATGCAAGATTATCAAAGCACTATGAATAAGCTATTGGCTTTAATTGCGATGGGGAGTGGCAACGCTCGCACTTCTTCAAAAATATTGCGTGAGGCACTAAATCTTCGCCCAGCCGCCAATCAGCAAGGCTTGCTAGGTGCTTTGGATATTCTGCGCACTGATGATTTACGTGAAGCTTTAACAAGCTTGGAAATACCTACTTTGTTGATTCATGGGGCCCATGACAAATTAGCCTCGTTAAGTGCGGCTGAGTGGACTGTAAAAGCTTTGCCGAATGCTGAGTTATTTGTGCTGCAAAGTGCCGCGCATGAGCCATTTATTTCTCACCCCGAAATATTCTCGGCCAGAGTCACTGAGTTCTTACAATCATGAGCCAGGCTCTCCGTCAGCAAGATATTTACCACCTAGACAAAGCGAGAGTCCGCGCATCGTTTGACCGTGCTGCAAAATCTTATGATGCCGCTGCTGTGTTGCAAAAATTGGTCCGTGAGGAAATGCTAAGTCGTTTAGATTTAGTGAGCCTAAAGCCGGAAAGCATTTTGGATGCTGGCTGCGGCACAGGCCATGCCAGCAAAGCTTTGATGCAAAAGTATCCAAAAGCACAGGTCGTTTCGCTGGATCTAGCGATGGGTATGCTGCACAAGACGCAGTTGATAAATACGTCTTTTACACAACGTATCAAGCAAGGATTTGGATTAAATAAGCAACACTTGCTTTGCGCAGATATTGAGCAGCTTCCATTGGCGGATGCGAGCTTAGATATGGTGTGGTCTAATCTCGCCATTCAATGGTGTAATGATTTAGATGCTGCATTTACTGATATACACCGCGTACTTCGTACTGACGGTTTACTAATCTTTAGTACACTTGGTCCGGATACGCTTAAAGAGTTGCGTGCCGCTTCAAGTATGGATCGTGAGCATGTGCACGTGAGCCGTTTTATTGATATGCATGATATTGGCGATGCTTTGGTGCGCGCTGGTTTTTCAGCGCCAGTTTTAGATGTAGAACGCATTACGCTCACTTATAATGATGTGATGGCGGTGATGCGTGACTTGAAGTCTATTGGTGCTCACAATGCTGCTGATGGACGCAGTCGAAGTTTGCAAGGTCGAGGCTTCCTCAAACAACTCACTGCAAATTATGAACGCTATAGAAAGGATGGCAAATTACCCGCCACTTTTGAGGTGGTTTATGGACACGCTTGGAAGCCCGTCGCCAGACCTAAAACGAAGATTGACCTAGAGGCTGGCTTTGCGCCTGTGACATTCCATGGCAAAAAATAAACAGGCATTTATTGTAACCGGCACCGACACCAATGTTGGTAAAACCTATATTGCGAAGGCTTTGGTGAGACATTTTGCGCAACAAGGCTTCAAAGCTCTTGGTATGAAGCCTGTCGCCGCTGGCGCTGAATTAGTAGAGGGACGCTTGCTTAATAGTGATGTGGCTGAACTGGTTAAATCGGGCAATGTGGTTGCCGATATAGAGTTGATTAATCCTTATGTTTTTGCCTCTTCGATTGCGCCGCACATCGCCGCTGAACAATCTGGTGTAGAGATTTCATTAGATAAAATAAAAATAGCTTTCGATGCCCTGCAACAGCAAGCCGATGTTGTCGTGGTCGAGGGGGCAGGGGGGTTTCGTGTGCCGATTAATCGCCAAGAAACAATGGCTGATTTAGCAGTAAAACTTAATCTCCCAGTGATTTTGGTGGTGGGTATTCGCTTGGGCTGCATCAACCATGCATTACTAACGGTTGGCTCTATTCGAGCAGCAGGGCTTACTTTGGTGGGCTGGGTGGCGAATCAAACTGATCCAAGTATGCAAGCCAAAGAAGAAAATGTTGCGACTCTAAAAGCAATGATTAAAGCGCCTTGTCTCGCAGATGTTGCTTGGGGTGCTAAGCCTCAGTTTATTGATTTCTAGTTTTACGTTTTTGCTTAAATCGATAAGTTAGCAAAATGATTAAGCCGGCGATATTTGGGTACCAAATATACCAATGTGACCATGGGATGCCATCAATACTAAAGTCTGAAAGGGGCCAGAATAGGGGCGTGGCAAAGTAGGCTTTGGAATGAAACGGGAAGTCGAGAAGGATGTGAAAAGGCCAAGCTAGCATGGCAAAAGCGATGTCTTTGCGCCAAAAACTTACTAAGCCAATGATTGGAAAACAAATCAGTACGCTGTGTCCTAAGGCGTAGTTAGTAAATAGCCACGGCGGGATAGTTTCAAGTGGGGGTTTGCCAAACTGCCAAGAGCCTGACACCATGTTAAATAGCATAAATGCGCCGAATGAGATTAGATCAGGCGCTGCACCAAATATTATGGCTAGCCATGCATGACGTTTGTAGCCGAATAACCCATATCCCCAAAGTGCGTGGCTAAACGTATCCATAAGTCTTATTTATAAAGAAGATGTTGTTGAATGTAGTTTATTACATTCCCTGGCAACGAATGGCTGATATCGAACTTTGATGCGATGTGCTGACGAATTTCTGTTGATGAAATATTTAATGCTGCAATTTCTTGTATTAATATTTTTCCACTGGGGAATTCTCTAAGGATGCTTGCATCATTCGTTTGATGCGCTGCAATCAGTGCTTTAACCTCAGCATTGCAATTTAAGTATTCAGAGTGGGGCCTTTTGATCACTAAAAAATGGCAATACTCGAGAAGCTCATTCCAGCGATGCCATGTGTTGAGTTTGGCAAATGCATCCGAACCTATCAGCCAACAAATGCTTACCTTTTCGCCTAATTCTTGCCGTAATGAAATCAGACTGTCAATGGTGTAAGAGGGCCCTGAACGTTGGAGCTCGCGGAGATCAATCTTTAATTTTGGATGGTCAAGAATTGCCAGCTTCACCATATCTGCACGTTGTTTTGCACTAATGATAGGGACGTCTTTAATTGCTGGAATGGCCGCAGGCATGAAGCGTATCTCTTGAAAATCTAATGATTTCAGTAGGCGCTCAGCAATGTGAAGGTGACCATTGTGGATGGGGTTAAATGTGCCACCTAAAATGCCTATCATGGAAGATATTTAATTGCGAACATGCCCATCACCCAATACGATGTATTTGAGCGAGGTTAAGCCTTCAAGGCCAACAGGACCGCGTGCGTGTAGCTTGTCAGTGGAGATCCCAATTTCTGCACCTAAGCCATATTCAAAGCCATCTGCAAAGCGTGTTGATGCGTTAACCATTACGCTGCTAGAATCAACTTCACGTAAGAAGCGACGTGCTTTTGTGTAGTTCTCAGTCACAATTGCTTCTGTGTGCTGTGAGGAGTGTTGGTTGATATGTGAAATTGCTTCATCTAATCCTTCAACTACTTTGCACGAAATAATTGCATCTAAATACTCAGTGTAATAGTCATCGTCCGTTGCAGGGTTGGCCGCTTTTACTAATGAACATGTTTCTACGCACCCGCGAATTTCAATGCCTTTGCTAATAAGCATCTCAGCAATTTTTGGCAACATAGTTTTTGCTACGCTGCGCGCAACCAAAAGAGATTCTGTTGTATTGCAAGTACCTAAGCGCTGTGTTTTCGAGTTCTCAATAATGCGAATGGCTTTGTCAAAATCAGCTTCGTCATCCACATAAACGTGGCAATTCCCGTCCAAATGTTTAATTACAGGGATGCGTGCCTCATTCAAAATGCGCTCAATCAATCCTTTTCCACCACGTGGCACAATCACATCCACAAACTCTTTCATGGTGATGAGCTCGCCAACCGCAGCGCGGTCTGTGGTTTCTATCACTTGCACTGCGGTCTTTGGCAAACCTGCTGCCACTAAGCCTTCATGCACTAATCTAGCCAAGGCTTGGTTGCAATAAATTGCTTCAGAGCCGCCACGAAGAATGGCGGCATTCCCCGATTTAATACATAAGCCAGCCGCATCCACCGTAACATTTGGACGTGCTTCGTAAATGATGCCAATCACACCAAGCGGCACGCGCATTTTGCCGATTTGAATGCCCGATGGGCGAAATTTCATATCACTCACTTCACCAATTGGGTCAGTAAGTCTAGCAATTTGTTCTAACCCCTCAGCCATGGCGGCGATAGATTTTTCAGTGAGCGCGAGGCGGTCTAACATGGCTGGCTCCATGCCTGCAATTTTTGCCGCAGCAAGGTCTTGTTGGTTAGCGGCAAGTAAAGCGTTTTTTTCACGCATGATCGCCTTGGCGATCGTGGTGAGCGCTAGGTTTTTTATATTCGTTTCAGCTTTTGCCATGGCGCGTGAAGCTTTACGGGCTTCAACCCCAACATCGTGCATGTATTTTTTAATGTCCATATTCAATCCAAATGGGTGAATCTTTTTTATCGAGTTGTTGGTCGTGGCGATATTTTCGCCAAACCAAAACACAATCGAGAAATCTCAAGCCAAGCATCGCCTTGCATCATGCCTTTAGCCGTTTTATCAATATCGGCCAGCTTGACTAGTGCGGCTTGTAATTGTTTCAAGCTTAATCGCGCTAGGGTTTGCTTGGCAAGCGCTTGTTTTGCTCCATAGACCTTGGCTTGTACCATTGCATTGTTTAAATTCTCGCCACGTGCTTCCGCCTGTTTTATTTTTACCAATGGCGTAATCGCCCAAATCAGTGGATTCATCACAGCAACAGGTTGTGCACCTTCATCTTTAAGCCCTTCCAAAATACGCACTGTGCGGTCAACGTCGCCAGATAAGACAGCCTCGCCGAGTTGCGCAGCGTCAAAGCGTGAAACATTTAGCACTGCGGCACGGACATCATCGCCAGCAATTTCTCCAGCAGGGTAAAGTAATCCTAATTTTTGAATTTCTTGATGTGCCGCAAGCAAGTTGCCTTCGACTTGGTTTGCCATAAAATTTAATGTTTCTGTGTCTGTTTTTTGCTTTTGTAAAGCCAAACGAGAGGCAATCCATTGCGGCAATTGCGCAGACCCAATTTCACGCAGCTCAATAAATATGCTGTTTTGTTGAAGCGCTATATACCAAGCACTTTTGGTATCGCGCCAATCAACTGCTGGCAGGGTAACCACTGTTACTGTGTCAGGGAGAGATTCTGTTGCTAAGGCTTGGAGCGCTTTGCTACCATCAAGACCAGGCTTGCCGCTGGGGATGTTTATTTCAAGTAAGCGTTGGCTTGCAAAAAGCGACATGGCTTGGCCGAATTCTGCGATTTGCGTCCAATTGAAATAACGGTCAATATTGAAGCTTGTTCTTTCATCAATCCCTTGTTCTCTAGCTTTAGTGCGGATAGCATCTAAACATTCACGTTGAGATAAAGGCTCGTCTCCCGTTAGAACATATAAAGGCTTAAGGCCGTTACTTAAGTGTTGGTTGATTTGTTGAGGCGTCAAATTCATACTTGAACGATGAAGGCTTTTGCCTATTTTAAAGTCTTAGCTTTAGGTTTTTGTGCAACCAAACGACGCATTAGTTCTCGTGTTGCATCGCGACGCATATCTTCATACAGCATCGTTTCTTCATATGATTTGGCGAGCAACTCTGTGTCTAGATAAGAAAAATCACGACGACTCTCAATCATCTGTTCTGGACCCCAAAGCTCTTCTGAAGCTGCACGTATGCGAAACTTGACACGATAAAACAATTCAAATTCTCGTACTGAACCAGTGCCACCTAAGGAAAGAATGCGTTTTTCAACTCCGTCGCTCATAAACTCAAACAGGATTTCAGCATCTTCTGGCTGACTGACGATGTTAACGCCATTGGTTCTAAGTGTGCTTGCTAAATCTTTGGAGATGCTTGATGAGCCTTTGATATATAGCCTATTAAAGGCTAAATCTGCTACACCTCGCAAATGAAACCCACAGGCTACAATGAAGAAGGTTAGCATTAGAGTGGCCAGACAGCGAGCTATGTAGTTTTTCATACTTACCCCACAACAATATTGACAAGTTTGTTTGGCACAACAATAACCTTACTCACAGTTGCGCCTTCTTCTAAAAATTTCTGCACAAAAGGCTGGGCGACTGCATGCTGTTCAATGGCCTCTTTTGTCATAATTTTAGCTACGGTAATGCTACCGCGCAATTTTCCGTTTACTTGCACAACCAATTCCACTTCATCTTGCACCATCGCAGATTGATCTGCGCTTGGCCATGTGGCGTCTTCAATTACACTATTATTACGCAACTCCGCCCATAAGGCTTGGCAGATATGCGGCACGATAGGGGAGAGTAGTAAAGTGACATTCTCAAGCACTTCTTGGCGCACGCTTCGTGTTATTGCATCGTCACCTTCTACTTTGCCATAAGCATTCATCAGTTCCATCACTGCGGCGATTGCGGTATTGAATGTTTGGCGGCGACCATAGTCGTCGGTGATTTTTTCAATCGTTTGGTGCAATTGGCGACGCAAGGTTTTGAGTTCCGCACTTAATTCACCATCTTTGTAAGCTTCTACTGCGCCAGCTTCTAAATGCGTCGCTGCAAACGTCCACAAGCGTCGTAAGAAACGATGTGCGCCTTCTACTCCGCTGTCTGCCCATTCCAAGCTTTGTTCTGGGGGTGCAGCAAACATCATAAATAAACGAGCAGTATCTGCTCCATAAGTGTCGATGAGTTCTTGTGGGTCAACCGTGTTGCCCTTGGATTTACTCATCTTGGTGCCTTCTTTTAGCACCATGCCTTGCGTGAGCAAATTAGTGAATGGCTCATCATTTTTGAGTAAACCAACATCACGCATCAATTTATTAAAGAAGCGCGCATAGAGTAAATGCAAAATGGCATGTTCAATGCCACCAATGTATTGGTCAACAGGCAGCCAATAGTTTGCACGCTCATCCACCATGCCAGTGTTGCAATCAAAGCTTGCATAGCGTGCAAAATACCATGAAGATTCAAAGAATGTGTCCATGGTGTCAGTTTCACGCGTGGCTTTTCCCCCGCAAGTTGGACAAGTGGTTTCGTAGAAACTTGGGTCTTTTTTAATTGGAGAGCCAACGCCATCCATGATGACATCTTCAGGTAGGCGCACAGGCAATTGCTCAGCGGGGACAGGAACTTCCCCACAGCTGGCGCAATGTACGATAGGGATGGGGCAGCCCCAATAACGTTGGCGAGAAACGCCCCAATCGCGTAAACGATATTGGGTGCGGCGTTTGCCTAAGCTCTTTGCGCTAAGTGCTTCAGCGATTTTGCTAGATGCACCATCAAAATCTAGGCCATCAAATGGGCCTGAACTAAATAACACACCATGTTCTGTGTAAGCCGTACTAAGAGGGATATCAAGCTCGGCATTTTGTGGCTTAATCACAGCCTTAATTGGCAGGTTGTATTTGTTCGCAAACTCAAAGTCGCGCTCATCGTGGGCTGGAACAGCCATCACAGCCCCCTCTCCGTAGCTAATTAGCACATAATTGGCTATCCATACTGGAAGCTTTTCACCACTAAGTGGATGAGAAACAAATAAGCCAGTTGCCATGCCTTTTTTCTCGGCAGTCGCCATGTCGGCTTCAGCCACGCTTCCCATTTTACATTCGTGGATGAAGGCTTGCAGTGATGGGTTGTTTTTGGCAGCTTGCGTTGCAAGCGGGTGTTCCGCAGCAACAGCCACATAAGTCGCACCCATTAAAGTGTCTGGGCGCGTTGTGTAGACTTTCAAATTGCCATCGTCACCAATAATAGGAAACTCCACTTCACATCCGTAGCTTTTGCCTATCCAATTGCGTTGCATGGTCTTTACTTGCTCAGGCCAGCCTTCGAGTTTATCTAAGTCAGCTAAAAGCTCATCTGCATAACTCGTTATCTTCATGAAATATTGTGGTATATCGCGTTTTTCAACTACCGCGCCAGAGCGCCATCCTTTTCCATCGATTACTTGTTCGTTGGCAAGGACAGTTTGATCAACAGGATCCCAATTAACCGTGGAGGTTTTTTTGTAGATTAGACCTTTTTTGAATAGCTCAGTAAAAAGCCATTGTTCCCAGCGGTAATAATCTGGTGTACAGGTCGCGATTTCTCTATCCCAAGAAATACCTAGGCCCAGAGATTTTAGCTGAGATTTCATGTGTTCAATATTGCTATATGTCCAGCCAGCAGGCGCTACATTGTTCTTAATTGCAGCATTTTCAGCAGGCAATCCAAAAGCGTCCCAGCCCATTGGTTGCATCACATTAAAGCCACGCATGCGCTGGAAACGACTTAGCACATCGCCAATGGTGTAGTTGCGTACATGGCCCATGTGCAAACGACCGCTAGGGTAAGGAAACATCGATAAGCAATAATATTTAGGTTTATCGCTCTTTTCGGTCGCCTTGAAAGTCTGGTTAGTTTCCCAGTATTGTTGGGCGCGGTCTTCAATTTCTTTGAATGGATACTGCTGTTGCATGAAAAATGGGCGTTCTGTAATGATTAATGTGACTAAATTATACCTTGAAGCGCCGCTAATTGCTGTTGTCTTGCAGGCAATAAAAAAGCCATCTTAATGATGGCTTTTTTATTGCCTGCTTTGCGTTTATACATTAAATCTAAAGTGCATAACATCGCCATCTTGCACAATATACTCTTTGCCTTCTAGGCGCATTTTCCCAGCTTCTTTTGCACCCTGTTCACCTTTATGAGCAACATATTCATTGAAGGCGATGACTTCTGCGCGAATAAAGCCGCGTTCAAAGTCAGTATGAATTACCCCTGCGGCTTGCGGGGCAGTTGAGCCCTTACGGACAGTCCAAGCGCGCACTTCCTTTACGCCTGCTGTAAAGTAGGTTTCTAGGCCAAGTAGGTTATAAGCAGCTCGTACTACGCGGTCTAAGCCTGGCTCACTTAAGCCTAGCTCTTCTAAAAATAAGACTTTGTCTTCATCCTCCAGGTCTGAGATTTCTGCTTCAATTTTGGCGCAAATACTCACTACTGGGGATCCCTCTTTCTTACCTAGTTCAACGATGGAGTCGAGAAGAGGGTTGTTAGTGAAGCCTGTTTCATCGACGTTGGCGATATACATGACTGGCTTAACTGTAATGAGACAAAGGGGTTTTAGCAGGTTTATTTCATCAGCGTCTAGACCTAACGTACGAACAGCCTTTCCCTCATCCAAACCTTTTTGTACTTTAGTTAATACAGCACAAAGTGCAATTGCTTCTTTGTCGCCTGATTTTGCTTTTTTGGTTTCGCGCTGTACGGTTTTATCAACGGTTTCCATGTCCGCAAGTGCAAGCTCTGTGTTTATAGTCTCAACATCTGAAAGTGGATCAACTTTATTAGCAACGTGCACAACGTTTGCGTCGTTGAAGCAACGGACCACGTGCGCAATTGCATCTGTTTCACGAATGTTGGCTAAGAACTTATTACCTAAACCCTCACCTTTAGATGCGCCGGCCACTAGGCCTGCGATGTCTACAAACTCAACAATTGCGGGTTGAATTTTTTGTGGCTTAACGATATCAATCAGTGGCTTCATGCGAGGGTCAGGCACTTCAACGATGCCGACATTAGGCTCAATCGTACAAAAGGGATAGTTTTCTGCGGCAATGCCTGCTTTAGTGATGGCGTTGAAGAGTGTGGATTTACCCACGTTTGGTAGGCCGACTATTCCGCATTTCATAATTTTTCCTATTTAATAAATTTGAGACTAATTTTTAGTATGCAATTTTAACATTGCTGCTTCAAATTCACCTTTTAATAGCAAAGGTAAAAGCATGGTGCTTTGGTCTATATTCTCTTCAATCGAGCGCATTTCATCACGATTTGGGTCTTTTAATACATAATTGGCAACAGCATTTTTATCCCCAGGGTGTCCGATCCCTAAGCGCAAACGCCAAAAATCAGTTGTGCCTAGCTGTGCGGCGATATCTTTTAGGCCATTATGCCCTCCGTGCCCGCCTCCCATTTTAAGTTTAACGGTACCCGGAGGTAAGTCTAGTTCGTCGTGTACGATTAAAACGGACTCAGGTGAAATTTTGTAAAACTTAGCCAGCGCAGCCACTGAACGGCCACTGGCATTCATAAATGTGGTCGGTTTGAGAAGCAATGCTTCTTCGGAATATGAATTTAAGCGACCAGAAAATCCAAAAAACTTTGCTTCAGCCTTGAGTTTACTGTTTGTTTGAGCACAGATTTGATCGATCCACCAAAAGCCTATATTGTGACGAGTGGATTCATATTCGGCGCCTGGGTTGCCTAGTCCAACAATTAATTTGATTTGACTCATGTTCTATTGTCGCTCATCTTGTTTGAATGCCTCAAAATAATAACGCGCGTTCGGGAAACCGAAACGCGCGTTTTGAGACCAATCACAAAAGAAACTAAGCTTCTGGAGTTGCTTCCGTTGATACTTCTTCATTTGCTGCAGCAGCACCGCCACGAGTTTTTGCGATACTAGCAACAGCAACGTCAGCGCCATGTGCTAATTGAACAAACTCAACGCCATTAGGTAATTTGATTTCGGACAAATGAACCGAATGTCCCATTTCTAATTTTGCCAAATCAACTTCAATGAATTCTGGCAAGTCTTTTGCCAAGCAGCTTACATCAGCTTCGGTAGCAATGTGAGCAACGATTCCGCCGCCAACTTTTACGCCTGGTGCAATCTCGCTATTAATGAAGTGTAATGGTACTTTGACGTGGATTTTTTCTGATGCGCTAACACGTTGAAAGTCGACGTGTTGAATAGTGTTACGAACTGGATGCATTTGATAGTCACGCAACAATACAGACTCTTTTTTACCATCAAGGTTAAGCGTCAAGATGGAAGCGTGGAAGGCTTCATGGCGAAATTCCATGAACAATGCTTTCATATCAAATTCAACGCTTACGGCATCTTTACCCGCACCATAAACCACACCTGGAACTTTAGCTGAGCGGCGAAGACGGCGGCTCGCACCCGTACCTTTCGCTGCACGTGTTACTGCTGAGATTTCAATAGTCATTTTTACTGCTCCTAAATTTGACCAAAATTAAAATTTTGGCTTTTTAAAAACTGTTATCCGCGACCAGATAACAGGGGGTGATGCATTCGCTACCGAATACATCGAAACTTTAATAATCATTCAAACAATGAGCTGACAGAGTCTTCATTGCTAATACGGCGTATAGTTTCAGCCATTAATTTACCAACACTTAGCTGTCGAATTTTTTTACATGCTAGCGCATCTTTGCGGAGAGGGATTGTATCAGTCACCACTAACTCATCAAGTTCCGACGCGCTAATTCGATCTATCGCAGTTCCTGAAAGTACTGGGTGGGTACAATAAGCTAGGACTTTAACGGCACCTTTTTTCTTAAGTGCTGATGCCGCCTCACATAGTGTATTCGCTGTATCCACCATATCGTCCATGATGACACAGGTCCGACCAGTAACATCACCAATGATGTTCATTACTTTGGCCACATTTGCTTTAGGACGACGTTTGTCGATAATTGCTAAATCCGAACCCATCTCTTTCGCTAATGCTCGCGCACGTACTACACCTCCAACGTCTGGTGAAACGACCACCAGGTTGTGGTGATTTTGTTTCGTGAGGTCATCCAGCAACACAGGCGATGCGTAGATATTATCAACTGGAATTTCGAAGAATCCTTGAATTTGGTCTGAGTGTAAATCCATGGTCAACAAACGATTTACGCCGACGCTTGTTAGCATGTTTGCTACCACTTTTGCAGTAATTGCTACGCGGGCAGAGCGAGGACGTCGGTCTTGGCGTGAATAACCGAAGTAAGGAATTGCTGCAGTAATACGGCCTGCTGAGGCACGACGAAGCGCATCAATGATCACCATAACTTCCATTAAGGTGTCATTTGTTGGAGTGCAAGTTGATTGCAATACAAATACGTCTTTGCCCCGGACGTTATCTTGCAGTTCAACCATGACTTCGCCATCGCTAAAACGGTCAACGGTTGCACGGCCCAATTTCATACCCAAGTGTTTGACCACTTTTTTGGCAAGTTGAGGATTGGCAGTGCCTGTAAACACCATCATGTCGCCTTTGGCCACAGTGGATTCCTTTATGCTATAAAAACAAAAAAAGCGTGTAATGTTACACGCTCCATCTTGCAATACTGGCTGGGGAAGAAGGATTCGAACCTTCGCATGCCGGAATCAAAATCCGGTGCCTTAACCAGCTTGGCGACTCCCCATTTGATCGTTACCTAAAAAACTGCAGGAATCAAATTATACAGTGGATGTTCTTCTAATCCGAGCGCTGCTTCACAAAATATTTCAGTATTTGCAATTTCTCTTGGTTGTGCTTTTACAATGTTATTTGCTTCAGCTAAATCTTTAACCGTCACAAAAACCGATGCGCCAGAACCGCTCATTTTTGCTTGTGAAAATTGATTTAGCCAATTGAGACAAGCAGTTATTACTGGGTATTTCTGACAAGCCACCGCTTCGAGGTCGTTGTGAAAAACTTTATTTTCATCATCAAACACTAGGCTTTGTTTTTCTTTGCCGATTCTTCTTGAGTTAAGCATTTCGGAAAAGGCCGCTATTGTCGTGCGAAACGTGTTTCTTGTCAATTCCTTAGCGCTAAAAATTTCAGCTGTCGAAACGTGTATTTGGGGTGTAAGAATCACGAAATGTAATCTTGGAAGCTCAATAGGCTGTATTTTTTCCCCTACGCCTTCCACCCAAGCATTTTTACCAAAAATAAAAAATGGGACATCTGCCCCTAGCTTCAAGCCTAATTCCATGAGCCCTGATTTACTTAAACCTAAATCCCAAAGCTGGTTAAGTGCAATTAAAACTGTTGCTGCATCGGAGCTACCTCCGCCAAGCCCCGCTCCCATAGGGATATTCTTAATGAGCCCAATGTCTGCTCCGAATGTGCAGTTGCAATGCGATTGTAATAATTTTGCAGCACGCACACATAGATCTTGTTCTATTGGGATGTTGGCGTTGTCTGTGACGCGCTGAATTTGGCTGTCTTTTCGTGCTTTGATATATATGGTGTCATATAAATTGATGAGGCAAAAAACGCTTTGGAGTAAATGATATCCATCTAAACGTCTGCCTGTAATGTGTAAAAATAGATTTACTTTTGCGGGCGCCAAAAAAGCCTGGAATCCTTGGGTAATCAATCGTTTTTCAAATGCTTCCATGACTATATTTTATGGCTTCTTTGAGACGTTATTTTCTTGTGCCGTTGATGGATCTAGTGATGTATCCCAATTTTCAATAACAATTCTGACGTTCATTTTTGGATTGCTAAGATTAATCTTGCTTGGCAAAATTGGTTGAATTTCATTTTGATATTGCATGTAGCTAATTTCCCAGCCATCTTCGCTGAATTTACTTAGGTTGCCTTTTTCGTCAAAAGTATAAGAGGTTACAACTCCTTTTCCGGGGCGTCCTATTATCCAGTCTGATAGTTTGGCAAGCGGCAATCTCCATCCGAGAGTAAGCTCCGTTAAGCTTTCTACATCCGGTGCTTTTAAAGTTTTTCCATCTTTTGTAGTTAAACTCACCCCAGTATCATTTTTTACGATGTCGGCGATTTTATTACCGAATGGGGAGATTAAATCAATGATGTCGTTATCATTAGAGTGCTTCCAATGAATGTTGCCTGAAACACCATGGTTTTCAATTTGGACTCCCATTCGGCCCTTAATCTTAAAATTAGTTATCCTGGCAATTTCTGCTTGATGCTGTTGTGCTTCAGCGGGGATGGTCTGAGATTCAATTATCGCTTGGTGAGGAGACTCGCCAGAAGGTGTTGTGCTGACGGTAGAACAGCCAGTTGCTAGCAGCCCAATAATTAACAAATAAATGCCCAAGCAACATTTCTTATTTATTTTCATTAAGGATTGCATCCTCGATGCTTAGTATTTGAATTTTTTGATTGTTTTGACCAGCACTTCATTTTCCGGGCTGGTTTTTAACGCATCTTCCCATAACTTGGATGCTTCATTTTGTTTGCCTTGTTTCCAGAGCACCTCGCCTAAATGAGCCGCTATTTCACTATCATTTTGAAGGTTATATGCTTTATTCAAGTATTCAAAAGCTTTTTCTAGATTGCCTAATTTATATTGCACCCATCCCATACTATCCAAAATGTAATGGTCGCCTGGGCTTAGTTCTAATGCTTTACTAATGAGCTTGTTTGCTTCTTCCAGCTTAATGTTTCGGTCTGCGAATGAATATCCTAGAGCGTTGTATGCTTGAGCAAAGGAAGGTTTAATTTTGATAAGCGTTCGTAATTGTGTTTCTAACACCGTAAATTGATTTACACGCTCAGCTGACATCGCTAAGTCGTAAATTAATTCCGATGAATCTGGCATGTTCGCAACCGCTTTGCTTAAAAGCTCGTAGGACTCTTGAAAGCGTTTGCTTTGTGCCAATAAATTCGCTTGTGCTGAAATCACTTGAGCTAATTCTATGTTATTCAAGTTTTCTAACTCATCAAGCATTTTGATGGCAGCATCAGATCCTTGATTGCGTGATATCACATTAGCGATGCTAAGTTTGGCATCTAAATAGTGGTCCGTTTGTTGGGGGAGTGCGTTTGGTTCAGATTGTTGGACTTGGCTATACCAATTAATGGCCTCTGTATCATTTTTATTTTTTTCAGCAATTTGACCTAGATATATGTAAATAGGATCCTTATGTTTAATATTAGAACTTAATGCTTGTTTAAAATACTTTTCTGCATCGCCAAATTCATTAATTTGAACCGACATTAAGCCAACAACCACTAAAATTTCTGGGTTGCTATTAGAAAGTTTAGATAATTTCACAAGCTCAGGCTTTGTTTCATTAAAACGCAATTGTTTTATCAACATGCGACTTAAGTTTAATCGAGCATCATTTGCGTTTGGGTTGTCAGTCAAAAAGCTTCGGTAGAAATCAATTGCTTGGTTTGGAGAAATGGTAAACAAAATATCTGCTTGTTGAATTGCTCCCATTTCCCAATGAGGATGTAATTGATTTGCGCGCTTAATTTCACTAAGCGCAAGCTCTTGATTGTCTGCTTGAAATGCAGCTTGGCCAATGGTGAAGTGAGCTTCCGCCAAGTGTGAATAAGGGGCTGCTAATTCTTGCACTAATTGTAAGACAGCGTTCTTGTTCGATTGATGTGATAACAGGTTATTTAAATATAAAAAACCATTTGCACGAGTTTCTTCTTTTTCAAGCAGTTGTTGGATTAATGGTTTTGCAGCAATTAAATCACCATTCATCAAATAAATCTGCGTGGCAGCTTGTTTTGCATCCGTTGAGTTCGCATCTAACTCAACCCAAAGCCTCGTTGTTTCTAAGGCTGCTTGGGGATTTTTACTATAAATTGCTACTTTGGCTGCTCTTTCTGCCAATCTAACGTCTCGGGTTGATTTGGCCAATTCAAAAAATAGTTTTGTTGAGAGGCCAAGTTCACCTCTTTGTCCTGCAATTTCGGCTGTTAAATATCGAAACACAAATTCAGCATTAAACTGACCTTGTGATTCTAATTTAATTTCCGGGTTGGAAGCTTCTTCGGCAAACGCCTTAGGCGCGCTTGTTAAGCAGCTAAAGCCAAATGCAATTGCGGCAACTAATAGATTTTTTTTAATGGGTAACAAGTTTTTCGATTTTTTTTGCATTGTGTAAAGTTGTTTTCATGGCTGATTTTGAGTGAACTACATACTCCTTAGTCCGTGACACCTTAGGCAAGTTCATCCATAATGAGAGCTGACTATAGCTTTTTAATTGAAACTTTCCAATAGGACATGTTTCAAAGATTAAAATTGTTATTAAAATATCATTCATTGATTGCCTGGCGCTTGACAAGTGTCGGGCGTTTTTTTAATTTAACATGCCTTCGAGTTTAGCTTTTGATTTGGCCTTGCCAAGCAATGTGGAGCCTTAATTTTTTATGACTATTTTAACAGTTGAAGCGAGTAATTTAACGCGTCTCTATGGCGGCCGTGAGGCGGTCAGTGATGTTAGTTTCACCCTGAGCAAAGGTGAAGTGCTTGGTTTTCTTGGGCCCAATGGTGCAGGAAAATCAACCACTATGAAAATGCTTACAGGCAACTTAGCACCTAGTAATGGAAGCGTTAAAATTTGTGGTGTGGATATGATAGAAAATCCAAAAGAAGCTAAAGCACTGATTGGGTATTTGCCAGAAACCCCCCCGCTTTATCGTGAATTTACAGTCGACGAATTTTTGGCAATTGCTGCGCGTTTACATGGGGTTAGCGCTAAACACATCAGAGCTGCAGTCCAGCGGGCGAAAGAACGCTGTGGCTTGACCGAAATGAGTAAGCGTTTGATTGAAAACTTGTCTAAAGGCTATCAACAGCGGGTTGGAATCGCCCAAGCGATTATTCATAATCCAATGGTGGTCATTCTAGATGAGCCAACCGTTGGTCTGGATCCGATTCAAATTCGTGATATTCGAGCTTTAATTAAAGAGCTTGGGGGAGAACATAGCGTGATTCTTTCCACGCATATTTTGCCTGAAGTGGAAATGATTTGTGATCACGTACAAATTATTGACAAAGGTAAGTTGGTATTTAATGGTTCGATTGATGTTCTTAAGAAACAACGCCATGGCAATAAACTATTAATAGGTTTGAATAATCCGCCATCACATGATGAGTTGCTAGGATTGGCAGGTGTTGAGTCAGTTGAAGCCTTGCCAAATGGACTATTAAGGGTGCGTTATACCGCCGGTCAAATGCCAGCTGAGATGTTGGCGCAAGTTGCAGTTTCGAAAGGATGGGGTTTGCATCAAATCAATCCAGACCAAACTAGCCTTGAAGATGTGTTCGTTCAATTGACTTATCAAGACGTTGCAGCGTAAGCACCCTTAAGTAGAATTTTTAGAAAGTAAAAGTCATGATTTTAAAAGTCGCAAGAAAAGAGCTTAATAGCGTATTCGCATCGCCTATGGGCTGGGTGATTTTGGCCTTGTTGCAGTTTGCATTCGGTACTTATTTTTTAAATGGGGTCAATGAGTACTTCGAGGTAATGTCTGGAGCCATTCGTCCAGCGGAGCGGACGGGTGTAACAATGTTTATTGGGCAAAGTGTATTTGGCTTAGCATCTTTCGTGATGTTGTTTTCTGTACCTTTACTCTCGATGCGATTAATTAGTGAAGAGCGAAGAAGCAATACTTTGACTTTCTTGTTTAGTGCACCAATTTCTTTGTCTGAAATTGTTCTTGGTAAATTTATTGGCCTGGTTTCTTTTCTAAGCATTTTGGTTGCCATGATTGCTGTGATGCTTTGTACATTAAACGTATGGGCGGACATTGACATTGGCTACTTGTTTTCTAACGTGCTTGGATTGTGGCTTCTTGTGGCTAGTTTTTCAGCAATGGGTCTATATTTCTCAAGTTTAACTGCTCAGCCAGTCGTCGCTGCAATTATTACTTTTATTGCTTTATTCGGATTATTGATCGTTGATCGTTTTTTAACTGGTGATGAAGCTAGCGTGATCAATTACTTATCATTAATGCATCACTTTCAGCCATTCGCCCGAGGTTTGATTGACACAGCTGATATTGCATACTTTTTATTGTTTATTGTGACATTTTTAACTTTAACGGTGCGTCGCTTAGATGCTGACCGTCTTCGTGGCTAATCGGGTACAACTTATGAAAATTAATCACAAGCTACGCTTGCAACTTCTGATGCAAAATAGTTTTTTCGTTATTTTATTTTTGGTTTTGGTTTGTTTGATTGGTTATTTAAGCCATGAATATCATCTATCGCGTGATATCACCCAAAGTAATCGGAATATTTTGACAGAGGGTAGTATTAATGTCCTTAAACAAATGAAGGGAGAAGTGAATGTAACGGTTTTTGCCTCAGAAGATAATACAGCCCACGGTGAAAATTATCGTAAAGGGGTTCGTGACTTTATCTCACGATTCCAACGTACTAAACCAGATATCCATGTTTCTTTCGTTAGTCCTGCAGAAAAACCTAAATTGGCACAAGATGCTGGCATCAAAGCAGAAGGCGAATTAGTTGTTGAATATCAAAAACGAAGTGAGCATTTATTGCCGCCATACGCAGAACAAGAAATGACCAATTTATTAGTTCGCTTGTCACGAAGTCATGAGAAGCCAGTAATGTACCTTGATGGCCATAGTGAGCGTAATTTGATTGGAGTTAAAGATAATGATCTTGGTGGATTTGGTGAGCAGCTTCAAAAGAAAGGATTTAAATTATTCAATCCTGATTTAACAATCGCTCAAGGTGTGCCGATGACTGGTTCGATGCTTGTTATTGCTAGCCCTCAAGTAAATGTGGGCGCTGTCGAAGTCCAGAAAATTAAAACTTACCTTGATAATGGCGGAAACTTACTTTGGTTGCTAGATGACAATAATTTGCACGGACTTGATGAAATTGGCAAATACATTGGCTTAGAGGTGTCTAAAGGTATGGTGATTGATGGATCAGCAGCTGATTATGGGGTTGATCCAAAGTTTGCTTTTGCAAGCCAATATGGTGATCACGCGATTACTAAAAACTTTATGTTACGTACTATGTTTCCAGAGGCAAGGAAAATTAGCGCTCAAGGTACAGATGATAATGGTTGGCAAGTTAGCAATATTATTGATGTTGCCCCTAATGGATGGCTCGAAAATAATCCAAAAGAATTAGAATCAAAAGCAAGCAAAGCTGTATTTGATGAAAAAGAAGATGTGCATGGTCCGATTAATATTGCGGTGGCGTTAGAGCGCAAATATGGTAAGAGAGGTCAACGTATTGTGGTGGTGGGAAACGCTAACTTTCTTTCAAACACGCACATCACCAGCGAATCAAATCTTGATTTGGGTGTGAATATAGTGAACTGGCTAGCGGGAGATGACAGTTTGATAACAATTCAGCCTAAGCCCCTTAAGGATATGAATGTGACGATTCCACAGCATGGCTGGGGCCATATTTGGGCCCTTATCGTATTTATGCCGATTTTTGGTGTTTCATTTGGATTATTCCAAGTCATTATTCCCTTAGCGTTATTGTTAGCCGGGGTGATGTTGTGGTGGAAACGTCGTAAAGCTTAGTTGATAGAGCTTATGAGTTAAAGGATTCGAGAATGAAGTCACGTTGGTTGGTTAATGGTTTGCTTTTGGTGCTGGTATTGGGCATTGTTGCCTTCCTTAAATTTCGTCCACAGCAGGAAGTCGTTAAGGAAACAGTTTATGAAGTTTCAACGTTGAAACTAGGATCTTTTTCTAAAATCAGTGTTGAGTTTCCTGCAAAAGCCCCAGTAGCATTTGAAAAAATTGATGGATATTGGTTTATCGTTAAGCCATACAAGGCTCGTGCTGATCAAATGTTGGTGTTGCGTGTCTTATCGTTGTTGGCGGCAAAAAGCACAGAAAAATTTGCAACAACAGATTTGGCTCAATTTGGGTTGGATCAGCCTAAATTAAAGCTTAAATTTGATAATGAAGACTTTACCTTTGGTACATTTAATCCTGTGACATCGGAACAATATGTTGCTAACCAAAACTATGTTTATTTGTTGCCAGTGAGCTACGCAGAAAATGCTCAGTCACCAGTTGAAGAATTTTTAGATAAGAATCCATTTAAACCTGATGAGCAAAAGAAAATTACGGGATTTGATTTTACTCATTTGGAGCAATGGGAAGATGTCCGCTTAAATGTTGACTTAGTAGATGGCAAATGGAATGTGTCTGTTCCAAAAGCTAAACCAACACAAAATGATATGAATGAATGGTTTGACTCTTATTGGCGGAATATGAGTGTGCAGCGTGTTGAAACATATACCCCCGATCGTAAGATTAACTACCCATCCTTTGAAGTTAAGTTAAGTGATGGTCGTAAAGTGCACTTTGATAAAATTCAGGAGTCTCCGGAGTTATTGTTAGGCCGTCCGGATGAAGGTCTGATGTATCATGTGCCACCCGACATTGGGTTTACGTTGTTGAATCCGCCTATCAATCTTGGTAAGTAATTCTTGCCAGAATTACCTGAAGTTGAGACAACCATGCGGGGTATCGCCCCGCTAATCGGACTAACGGTTAGTCAGGTTAATATTCGGCGTCCTAGTTTACGTTGGCCAATTCCTAGGCTTCTTGTAGACACTCTCCCTAATAGCAGGCTATCTCGATTAACGCGCCGAGCTAAGTATATATTGGCGGAATTTAATGATGCTAACGACATTCTTATTGGCACTTTGATTTTGCATCTTGGGATGTCGGGACGAATTTGTTTGTTGGCTCAAGATGAAACTGCTGCAAAACATGATCATTTCGATATTTGCTTTCTTGGCGGGCAAGTGCTTCGATTAAGAGACCCTCGTAGGTTTGGAGCAGTTTTGTGGGTGGATGCTAATGAGAGTGTGGGGGCTCATCCCTTGATGAAAACGCTGGGCGCTGAGCCGCTTGATAAAAGTTTCACTGCTGATTATTTATATCAACAACTCCGCAGTCGCAGTGTTGCGATTAAAACGGTCATTATGGATAGTCATTTAGTGGTTGGTGTCGGAAATATTTATGCGAGTGAATCTTTATTTCGCGCCAAAATAAATCCTAAAACTTCAGCTAATAAAGTAAGCTTTTCTAAATGTGAAAGTCTAGTTCGTGAGATTAAGGCAACACTTGCTGCTTCTATTGAAGCGGGGGGAAGTAGCCTACGTGATTTTTTTGGGGCTGATGGTAATCCAGGTTATTTTCAGCAGACTTATTTTGTATACGGGCGAACTGATGCTCCATGTCGAGAATGTGGTGCACCGATCAGTAGGATCAAACAAGGTCAGCGGTCAACTTTCTATTGCCCTTGCTGCCAGTCTTAAGCTGCCCTCATTTCAAGACCTATTTAAATAAACTTGAATAAAATCAGAGGTAAAATGTAGTTATGGAGTCCCTGCCTATTTTCATGAGAATTAAAGGCTCACGCTGCGTTGTTGTTGGCGGGGGTGATGTTGCAATGCGAAAAGTTGCTATGTTGCTTAGGGCAGAAGCTTTTGTGGTGGTGGTTGCACCAGCAATATGTAATGCCCTAAATGAGAAAGTTATTTCTGGTGAGATCCAGTATTGCCAAGCAGATTTTGAGCCGAATCAATTGACAGGAGCGATGTTGGTAATCGCAGCCACTAATGATGAAACTGTAAATGCTGCGGTTTCAAGTGCGGCAATAACAAAAAATATCCCAGTGAACGTTGTAGATGCTCCATCCCTTTGTACTTTCACAATGCCTTCGATTGTAGATCGTTCGCCGGTTGTTATTGCAATTTCAAGCAATGGGGCTGCCCCAGTTTTAGCAAGATTAATTCGTGCAAAAATTGAAACGATGATTCCTGCTTCATATGGACGACTTGCCGTCCTGGCAAGGGACTTCCGAGATTTAGTAAAAGCGAGATTTTTAGATACTCAGTCACGTCGTATTTTTTGGGAAAGGATTTTTGAGGGGCCAGTTGCTGAATTGTTTTTTTCAGGACAGGAGCAGGCTGCGGAAATTGCATTAACTGAGGCGATTAAGTCTGGGGATCACAATAAACAGCATGGTGAAGTTTATCTGGTCGGCGGTGGCCCTGGAGATCCTGATTTGCTTACATTTCGGGCGTTGAGACTTATGCAACAATGTGATGTTTGTGTTTACGATAAGTTGGTTAGTAAAGAAGTGATGGAGTTGGTTCGCCGAGATGCTGAATTAATGTATGTTGGCAAGGCGCGAGACAGGCACACATTGCCACAGGAAGAAATTAATTCGTTATTAGTTCAGCTTGCCAAAGAAGGAAAACGTGTTTTGCGTTTGAAAGGTGGGGATCCATTCATTTTCGGACGAGGTGGCGAGGAAATCGAAACTCTCATGGAAAATGACGTGCCATTTCAAGTGGTGCCTGGGATTACTGCGGCGAATGGCGTTTCTACTTATGCTGGCATACCGCTCACCCATAGAGATTATGCTCAGTCTTGTATATTTACTACTGGCCATTTAAAACCTAGTGGCGACCAGCAGAAGCATTTGGTGGAGCTTGACTGGCCTGCCTTGGTGAGACCTAATCAAACGGTGGTAATTTACATGGGTCTAGTTGGATTAGAGGAGATATGTCTTCAATTGATTAAACATGGGTTGGAGTCGACCACGCCGGCAGCGGTTGTTCAACAAGGTACAACACCTAAGCAGAAAGTTGTTGTCGGAGATTTAAGTGATTTGGCAAGTTTGGTGAATTCTGCTCAGCTAAAGCCGCCTTGCTTGATTATTGTCGGCCATGTAGTTACCTTGCGGAAAAAACTTGCTTGGTTTGAGACAAAGCGTGATTAATTTAATGGAAGCGTAATTCTTACTTCTAGGCCGCCTTCTGGTCGGTTAATTAAATCTAATTTTCCTCTATGTAACTTTGTAATGCGATCACAAATTGCTAATCCAAGGCCGCTACCTTTTGTATTGCCCCTTGCAATATCAAGCCGCTCAAAGGGCCTTAGAAGTCTATTTTTATGAGCATCTGGAATGCCAGGTCCATTGTCTAAAACACTTACAATAATATTCTCTGCTTCAATTTTAGTTTTTATGATGACATCGCCCTTTCCGTATGCGAAGGCATTATCAATTAAATTACCCAAAAGTCTTTGCATTGCGAGTGGTCGTAATGCTATCAGGTGAGTAGGAGCGAGATTTAGGGTGAGTTTTCTTCCTGATCGAACATGCCTCTGATAAAGGGATTGAAGTAACTGGTTTAGGTCTAACATTTGTGTGGGTTCTCCCTCTACCCCCCGAACAAAGTCTAAGAATTGATTGATGATCCCATCCATGTCAGCGATGTCTTGAATCATCCCTTCCTTATATACCTTACATTGTTCGTCGGGGAGCATTTCAATGGCTAGACGGATTCTAGCAAGGGGAGTTCGCAAATCATGCGATACCCCAGCTAGTAAGAGTGTTCTTTCTGAATCAAGCAAGGCTAGTGACTCGGTCATTTGGTTAAAGGTGTGGCTTACTGCGCGAAGTTCATCCACCCCTTCTTCTGGCAGTTGCATTGGTGTTAGACCGCTTCGAATACGCTCTGCTGCTTTGACTAATAGCTTTAGTGGTCGATTAATTCTTGCTGCGATGAGATAGGCGCCTACCAAAGAAAGTAAAATAACCAATGCTCCCCAGTTGAGCCATTGCCAAGGAAAATGACGTTCTGCTTGCAGTCGAGGAATAACTACCCAGTAGTCGTCCTGATCAATATTAAAACTTATCCAGAGGCCAGGGACGCCAAAATGATTGATGGCGACAATCGTATCGCTACCTAAAGTATTGCGGATTTTTTTTGCAAGAATTTGAATGAAGGCGTCATTAGGCAGTGGTTCAATTTCTTCAAGCATATCTGCGGCATAAATGTGAACACCTTCCCTACCGGATAGTTCAGATAACAATGCAATTCGTCGATTTTCATGTGCTGCTAATAATGATGCTTTAGTATAGTTGACAATAGTGATTGCTTGTAAAGCGGCGGCATTTGCACGTGGCTCACGTTCAAAATAATCAAATAGCTTGAGTGCTGCAAATTGGCCGACTGTCAACAAAATGGCGATAAGCAACATTAAGCGAGCGAGTAGCGTACGTGGAAGAAGCTTCATTTTGGATCGAGTTTAATTGAATAGTTGGGCGTTTTAATGATTGCCCGCTTCGCCGTCGGGAACAAATACGTAACCAAATCCCCACATGGTTTGTAGGTAACGTGGATGAGCTGGGTCTGATTCAATCAGTCGACGTAAACGCGAGACTTGAACATCAATGCTTCGATCGAATACATCGAGCTCTCTACCGCGTGCTAGTTGCATCAATCTGTCACGCGAGAGAGGTTGTCTCGGGTGGTCAATAAACACTTTTAGCAAAGCGTACTCTCCGCTGGTGATTGTGATGTTTTCACCGTTTCGGCTTAAGCGGCGGGTTGATGGGTCGAATAAAAAATCTCCGAAAGTAAGGCTTCCTGAAGCAAGGCCAGGTGCGCTAGGCTCTGTGCGTATTTGTCTTCGCATGATTGCATTAATCCTAGCAAGCAATTCGCGAGGATTGAATGGTTTTGGTAAATAGTCATCAGCCCCCATTTCTAAGCCAATAATACGGTCTACTTCATCACCGCGTGCTGTTAGCATAATGATAGGCATAGCATTACCGTTAGATCTTAGGCGTCGACAAATTGCTAAACCATCCTCGCCAGGCAACATCAAATCAAGCACCAATAAATCAATATGCTCTTGTGCGAGCACGGTGTCCATTTCTGTAGAGTCGGCTACAGTTTTTATATTAAAGCCTTGTTCTGTTAGGTAGCGTTGCAATAACTCACGCATTCGAACATCATCGTCTACCATGAGTATTTTTTTTAAGTTTTGCGTTGGTGCTGGTGTGTTCATCTTAAAATCGCTCCATTAGCTTGCGTATTATTTATTGCTTATTATACGATTTGATGCGAGCTATTTTGTATATTAAATTAGTTACATTTTTTTACAAACACGCCTTTTTTTGAAACATTAGATTTACATTCGTATAGGATGATGACGAACTTGGCTAGAAGACTTCTCAAGTTACATCGTTCACGTTTTAGTAACTTGAACTAGGATAAAGTTACTAGGTCACAATCATTATTGGTATTGTTAATACGGTTAAAGGCGCATGTTATTCAATCAAAACTTTAATGTTTGTTGCAATTTAATAAGTCTAGAGGCGTTTAGTTTTTCTAAATTCAATCGCACTAATTTTATGTTGCGTCTTTTAGCTATTTTATTTTTGATTTTTTCAAGCTCTGAAATCATGATGGCTGGAACGCGTGATAACCAAAATAGCAATGATGAAGTTAGTAAACCTCAATCGACTGACACCTCAAAATCTTCAAATGAACCTATTGGCGTCAATATGGACGAAAACATTCGATTGCGCCGTGACTTAGATGAATACTCACGTACAGTTGATCCGGCTCATGTGCAAATTGAGGAGCGTCGTCGTGTAATGCATAAACGCTTGCAAGAGCGGTTTTCCGAGACAGATAGAGACAATGATGGGGCAATTTCTATTGAAGAGGCATATGACTTGATGCCTCAATTAGCGCGTCATTTTAGCGCTGTTGATTTGAACAGCGACCATTTAATTACCTTAGATGAGTTGGAAGCATTGCAGGCTAAGATTGCTGAACGTCAACGTGTGGCCACCTATAAAGCTGACACCCCTGAGCCGGATAATTCTAAGACAAAGAAGAAGTTAAGCAATATTAAAAATTCTAAAAATGCTTTATAAGCTATCTCAGATTCACTCTCGCCTTTTCTTGACATAATATTTTTAAAAATCTCATATCAAAACTTATAGTCCCTATAAAAGTGGAAAAAGTTTGATCTTGGATATATAGTCTTGCTCAAGAAGCAAAAAGCTTCAGCTCAAATTAATATAAAAAGTTGGGTAAATTAATACCCAGGGGAAATAACATGGCAGGCTTTTTTTCAAAAGAGCGCATTATCGCGCCTTCTTCATATAATCGTTGGCTTATTCCGCCCGCAGCTTTAGCGGTACACCTATGTATTGGCATGGCTTATGGTTTTTCAGTATTTTGGAAACCACTTGGTAAAGCATTAATGGGTGCGGATGGCAAACCACTTGCCGAATGTGCTGCTGGCGCCACTACTTTCGCTGAAAAATTAAGTGGTACAGGACGTGCATTATTTGCGACTGACTGTAATTGGACCCAATTTGATTTGGGCTGGATGTACACATTATTCTTTGTGTTACTTGGATGCTCTGCAGCCCTTTGGGGTGGTTGGTTGGAACGCTCAGGTCCTCGCAAGGCAGGCTCTGTTGCAACGTTATGTTGGGTTGGGGGCTTGCTCTTTTCTGCATTTGGCGTTTATACCCATCAGCTTTGGATGATGTGGCTTGGATCTGGAGTGATTGGTGGGGTTGGGCTTGGGTTAGGTTATATCTCACCTGTTTCTACACTCATTAAATGGTTCCCAGATCATCGTGGGATGGCTGCGGGACTAGCTATTATGGGATTTGGCGGTGGCGCTTTAGTCGGATCACCATTAGCCACTAAACTAATGTCTTATTTTGCTAGCCCAACAGAGGTTGGCGTCTGGCAAACATTTTTAGTGCTCGCAGTCGTATATGCATTATTTATGATCTGTGGCTCATTAGGCTACCGCGTACCCCCAACAGGTTGGCAGCCGGCAGGTTGGAAGCCTGTTGCAACAAAGGCGACTAATGGGATGATTGCGACGCGCCATGTACATCTTAAAAATGCTCATAAAACTCCACAGTTTTGGCTTCTTTGGCTGGTGCTTTGTATGAACGTTTCAGCGAGTATAGGTATTATTGGCGCAGCTGCACCAATGTTACAAGAAACCTTTGGTGGGATCTTGATTCATCAACCTGATATTGGTTTTGCGGATATTAAGAAAGATGACGCACTAACTGCTGCGGCCGCAGCAATTGCGGCAGGGTTTGTTGGTTTAATTTCTCTTTTTAACATTTTTGGCCGCATCGCTTGGGCAACTTCATCTGATAAGCTCGGTCGCAAACAAACTTACTTCATCTTTTTTGTACTGGGTGCATTGCTCTACTCATTAGCAAGATATGGTGCAGATGTGAAATCGTTAACGATTTTTGGTGCGTCTTTATGCATTATTGTTTCGATGTATGGTGGTGGTTTTGCAACGATTCCAGCCTACTTGGCGGATATGTTTGGTACGCAGTTTGTGGGGGCAATCCATGGGCGCTTGCTTACTGCATGGTCAACAGCTGGTATTTTAGGCCCTGTGATCGTGAACTATATGCATGATGTTCGTAAAGAAGCCGGGGTGCCATTCGATCAAATCTATGCCCCTATTTTCTATGTGTTAGCTGGGATGTTGGTGGTGGGCTTTGTCGCGAACTTGTTAGTCCGACCGGTCGCTGATAAATACTTCATGACAGACACTGAATTAGCAGCAGAAAAGAAATTAGCGCATGAGCAAGCGGCACCAGTAAAAAAAGGAGGATCTACAGTAGCAATTGGTGGATCAGCTATTGCAGCAGTTGCTTGGCTTGCTGTGTTAATTCCAATTGGCTATGGTGTGTGGAGCACGATAGAAAAGGCATGGGCATTATTTAGTTAATGTTGCCCTAGAAGCAAATAAGGGGCGAAGTCGCCCCTTATTTATTTTAAGTGAACGAAACGCTTGACTGATGTACGTTCGTACAGTATCGTTAAGTCTATGGCAAATGATATAGACTACTTAGGCAAGCTTCAGGATTATTATGCAGATCATAAAATCTTGCCCTCTTATGCCGTAATTGCACAATTATTAGGCTTCAAGTCTAAAAATGCAGTGACAGCCTTGGTGGCAAGACTTAAGTTGTTGAGCTTCATTGAGTCGGCGCCTGATGGTAGATTAAAACCAGGACGGCGGTTTTTTGATCGCGTGCTGGCGGAGAGTACTGTGCAAGCTGGATTTGCAACTGCGGCCTTAAGCGACAGAAATGAGGCTTTGAGTATTGATGATTACTTGATTGAGCGCCCGTCAGATACGGTGTTAATTACTGTGAAGGGTGACTCGATGATAGATGCGGGCATTTTTCAGGGAGATGTTGTGATCATCGAGAAAAAACAAACCGCAAACATAGGCGAGATTGTTGTCGCAATTGTAGATAATGAATTCACGCTTAAAACACTCGGACGAGAAGGTAAAGAGTTTGTTCTTTATCCTGCCAACAAAGCTTTCCCAACGATTCGACCTCAAGGCCAGTTAGAGATTTTTGGCGTGGTCGTCGGCCAATTTAGAAAATACTAGTCCTATATCATTTGATACATCAGCTCTTTAGAGGTGTCTTTGTATCCCGCCTGGACTAATAATGCGGCTTCAATATATCTGCTTATCATATTTCTGAGTGCAGGCAATTCATCTAACTGATAAAAGTGCTTAGGAAATTTGTGACCTAGCCATGCGTAAAGGCTGATGTCTTTGCTTAAGTCCTCAGCTTCCTCCAGATGTTTGGGGCTACTCGAATTTAGCCAAGCAATATTGCTAGGAAGTGCTTTGGTTTGATGATGGGCTACGCAATCCAAACAGTTTAAAAAGTAATCTTTTTCGCTAGATTTGTCCCAGCCAACAGGTGCAGTTGAGAAGATAAATTTGTCTTTTAAATTGAGCTTGGGCGCATGTTCATCGACTAGAAGCGCTAGCTGAGTTTGAGTTTTTAAGGGGGCAATTTCAAAGAAATCGCTATTGATGCTGATGCGTTCAGAAAAATAGGTAAGGATTTCGCTAATTTTAAGGGTATGAAGTTTTTCTGCGATTTCTGTTAGATGTTGAAAGCTTGGGGATATAGGAAGCTTTTCTAAGTGAGCTAAATCGGAAGTGGTTAGCATGTGTTCAAGATGGATTAGCTCATCGTCTTCAAAAGCAGTGACAAAGCCAGTTTCGTAAATGCCAAACCGACCCGCGCGACCTGCAATTTGACGGACCTCTGTGGCATTAATGGGGCGGCTGGCAACGCCATCAAACTTATCTATAGTAGAAAAAATTATCCGACGTATGGGTAAGTTAAGCCCCATCCCAATAGCGTCAGTCGCCACTAAGATGTCGGCATTGCCTTCACAAAATCGTTTAGATTCGGTACGTCTTACTTCGGGAGATAAAGCCCCATAAATGGAGGCAACACCATGGCCCCATTGCCGGAATCTTGCGCTTAGGGTGAGTACATCCTTGCGACTGAAGGCAATGATCGCATCGCCTTTTTGCAGTTTTCCTTTGAGGTTGAAGCGATTATATTTTTTACCGCTTAGGCCTTCATGCTCAAGTAACAAAGGCGTTTTTCTTTCTAAATACGTTATATCGTAAGCTTCACCTAGTGCTTTAATAGCGCTAACGCATGGTGCAGTCACACTGTTAGCGCCACAAACAAAAACCTCTTTAGCTGGCGCTCCTATTAGCGCGGCAGTCCAAGCATAGCCTCTCGCTTCGTCTTGTAGCATTTGAATTTCATCAATAATGGCAACATCTACAGCTTGAATAGGATTCATCATCTCGATTGTGCAAGCGGTATGTTTTGCCCCAGGAATGACCTGTCGTTCTTCGCCTGTAATTAAGTTGCAAGGTACGCCAGCCTCCATCAGCCGGTCGCGTATTTCCATGGCCAATAAACGAAGGGGAGCGAGGTAAATGCCTGATTTTGCTGCTTGTAGTTTGAGTAAAGCTTGATATGTTTTACCAGAGTTGGTGGGGCCTAAATGGAAGTGAATATGCCGATTTAAGCTCCGTGCTACTTTGAAGCTATTGGGAAAATCATGCAGCGCGAGCGTGTCTGTCAGTTGCTTATGCATTCTCTAACCATACAAGCTCTTGTTCAGTAAACCCAGCGGCCAACCTTGCTTGATGATTGAAAGGTTTTCTTGGCGTTGGCGCTTCATATCGCTGGGCAAGCTCGGCATAAGTATTAATTGGGTCAAGGTTACGTGTTTTGCATAGCCAATTAAACCAATGATTTCCAATCGAAACATGGCCAATCTCATCTCGTAGAATAATATCTAAAATGCCAGCCGCTTCCATATCCCCAACTTGAGCGACTTTAGAGCGCAGTGGTGGAGAAGCATCTAGTCCACGTGCTTCCATGGTCCGAGGAACTAATGCGATCCTGGCTAAGATATCATCTGCTGTTCTTGCTGCCATCTCCCATAAACTATTGTGTGCAGGGAAGTCGCCATAAATATAGCCCATTTTGATTAGGTGGTCATTTAATAAAGTAAAGTGATAAGCCTCCTCAGCGGCTACTTTAAGCCAGTCACTGTAATATTGCTCTGGCATGTTAGCAAATCTCCAGATGACATCTAATGCTAAATTAATTGCATTAAATTCAATGTGTGCAAGGGCATGAATCATCACCGCACGGCCTTCTAAGGTTCTCATGTTGCGGCGTTTTACATCCTTTGGCGACACTAGATCTGGCTTGGTTGGCTGTCCAGGAATGTTATTTGGCGGCCTAAATAAGACCTTGGTATCCAGGTTACAATTGCCCGACTGCCAAGCGGAGATTAAATCATTAACGAACTTTGTTTTCTGTAAGAAATCAGTTTGCGCTAGACAAATAAGCGCCTGTGCACGAAGTTCCATCTGGCATACTTTCTAAATCAACTTTGCAAGTAAAAGCTCGGATTTAATATAAGCATAAAGAATGGGTGCAATTAATAATCCAGTAATGCCAAATAATGATTCCATGATTAGTAAAGCTAGCAGAAGCTCCCAAGCTGCCGCGTGTATTTTACTACCGACGATTTTCGCGTTAATAAAATATTCAAGTTTATGGACAGCCACTAAAAATAATAATGCGGCTATCGCGACTTTGAACGATACACCGATGCCAATAACCGTAATGAGACTATTAGAAATTAAATTTCCGATTACAGGTAACAAGCCCGCAAAGAAGGTTACGACAACTAAGGTTTTGTTATAAGGTAAATTGAACCCGAAATGCGGCAATACAATTAATAAAAAGATGCCCGTGAGGAGGGTATTGATTGCTGAGATTTTGATTTGTGCAAATACGATATTTTCGAAAGCTTTTCCAAATAATTGAATACGTTCTCGCATTGCCTTTGCAAAAGGTTGTGCTTTTGCGAGGCTGGAGAATGAATTAATCGAAAGAAGCAGTGCAGCAACTACGGCAATTAAAATATGCGCAAACGTATGCAACCCCTCTTTACCTGCAACGCCAAGCTCCTGTGTATGTTCTTTAATTAAATCGTTCACGGATCCATTAAGTGACAGCATGCTATCGGGCAGGTAGCCTAACAAGGTTGGCGGCAAGTCATTTTTGATGTCATTGACGCTTTCGCCAAGTTTGGCTGCTAGGCCTGCTAGGTTTTGCTCATTCCCTAAAGTTTTAGATAAAAATATACCTGTGATCGTTAATCCACCAATTATGATTGCAGTAATCAGCACTGCGGCAAGGATGCGTGCTGGCTTTTCTGGCATCTTTAGACTGAGCTTGTCACCTAGTCTTTTGGCGAGTAAATAAATGAGCATGCCGACGAGAAGCGTTGGGGCCATGTGTAAAATTAATACCATGCAAATTAATGAAGAGATGGCGATAAAACTGCTGAGTTTGATGTTGTTCATAGCTTCGTCAGTACAAATGGAAACTCATTATACTGAAATTGGGATGTATGCCGATAAACATGTCATTCCAATGCGAATGAAGGTAAAGTTTTTTGTTTAATATCGCGCCTTAGGATCAAATACGATTTATAATTTCGCCTGTGTTGATTTGGTCGAGCATCAAGTCGCATCCATTAAACAACTCCAAAAGAGAAGAAAATGACCACCAAAAATGCTGATATTGGCCTAGTTGGCCTTGCTGTGATGGGGCAAAACCTTGCCCTCAATATTGCCGATCATGGCTACACAATTGCGGTATACAACCGCGACCCTAAGAAAATGGTTAACTTTGTTGAAGAATGTAAAAAAAATGAGCCATCACATGCGAATGTTGTTGGTCATGCGGATTTAGCTTCTTTCGTGTTGAGCATTAAGCGTCCACGTAAGATTATTTTGTTAGTAAAAGCAGGTAGTGCGACGGACGTTACTATCAATGCATTGTTACCGTTTTTAGAGCAAGGCGACATTATTATTGATGGCGGTAACGCTTTGTGGACAGATACTATCCGTCGTGAAAAAGAACTAGCCGCTAAGGGAATTGATTTTATCGGCTCTGGTGTTTCAGGTGGCGAAACAGGTGCGCGTTTTGGTCCAAGTTTAATGCCATCTGGCACTCGTAAAGCGTGGGCGAGTTTAGAGCCGATTTGGCGTGATATTGCAGCTAAAGTAGATCCAAAAACCGGGGTGCCATTAGAAGGTGGTAAGCCAGGAAAGCCTGTAGAAGGCGGCTTTTCATGTGCTGAATATATTGGTCCAGACGGTGCAGGGCATTATGTGAAAATGGTGCATAACGGTATTGAATATATTGATATGCAATTGATTTGCGAAGCCTACTGGCTGATGAAAAACTTGCTAGGTATGGAAGCTGGCGAAATTGGTAAGATTTTTGAAGAATGGAATAAGGGTGAGTTATCTAGCTTCTTGATTGAAATCACTGGCGATATTCTTCAACAAAAAGACCCTGCTGGTAAGGGGTACTTAGTTGATATGGTGATGGATGCTGCTGGACAAAAAGGCACAGGTCAATGGACTGCAGCAAATGCACTAGAATTAGGTGCTCCGGCAAATGCAATTGCCGCTGCTGTTTATGCACGAGCACTTTCAAGCCTCAAGGAAGAGCGTGTTGAGGCTAGTAAAATTCTTAAGGGCCCAGTAATTAAAACTGAATCTGATAAGAAAGAAATCATTGAAGCAATTAAGAATGCACTTTATTGCTCAAAAATTTGTGCTTACGCGCAAGGCTTCCAGTTGATTGATAAGGCTCAAGTTGCTTACAACTGGAAATTGAACTTTGGTGAAATTGCTCAAATATGGCGAGGTGGGTGTATCATCCGTGCGCGATTCTTGCAAAAGATTACAGATGCTTATGCACTTAACTCGCGTTTGAAAAATTTAATGTTGGATCCGTATTTCACTCAAGCCATGAATGACGGTCAAGCTGGCTGGCGTAAAGTAATTGCTTTGGCCGTGACGAATGGTATTCCTGCTCAAGGATTCTGCGCAGCTTTGTCATACTATGATGGGTACCGGAGCGCAGTGCTTCCAGCGAACTTGTTGCAAGCGCAACGTGATTATTTTGGTGCGCATACTTATGAGCGGGTTGATCAACCACGCGGTCAGTTTTATCACTTGGATTGGCCAGAGGCTGATCGGCCACAGTACGAAGTTTAATTAAACGCCCTTAGGGTTAAAGAAAAAGGCACAGAAATTCTGTGCCTTTTTCTTTTCATTAAGGACTGACGAAAGTTTGAAGTCCTGTTGATCTAATCTTTACCGCAACATCATTTAGCCATTCTGGTGATATTCGAGTTAAACGTTCAGCTTCTGCTTGCATTGATGGCCTGGCAAGCCCATACAGATGCACGCCATGAATATCATTTTTTACTTTTTCAACTAATGAAATATATGAAGCTATTTCATCTTCTGTTGGCAAATGGCCATCGATCGCAACCATGCATGTTTGTACAAACGTTGGGCACGCTTGAGCACATAATTTAAGTCGATTGATGATGCTGGGGATAGTAATATTCACGTCGTTAATTTTTGCGATACCTTCTGATGTGCCAGCGTCTACCTTAAACCATACTTCACCATTCATTTTAGCAAGATAGTGCATGCTCTCGAGCACATAAGCTTTGTCCATCAAACTCCCGTTGGTAATCAGCCTAACTTTAATTTGGTGCCCTAAAGAGGAGTCAAGTAAGCCAAACTCATTGAGTAGTTTCTCAACAATCTTGAGCACCTCTGGAAAGTCTTTTGCACTAGTAGGTTCGCCGTTCCCAGAGAAAGCGATGTCTTGTAACTTGCGGTCGCCTTCAGCAACATAGCGCTCCATAAAATCGCCATGCAGAATGTAGTCTAGAAAATTGCGGAGCTCATTTTCTAGTAGATTAAGATTGATGGGCGGCGGACTACCTCGAGTGAGATTTGGCACTTGGCAATAGAGGCAGCGCCAATTACAGGCGTTATTAATATTGAGATTGATTCCAATTGAAACGCCGCCTGCACGTCGAGAAACCACAGGGTAGATGTAAGTTAAACCGCTAACGTCACGATTATGATCAGCGACGTTTAGATATTGATCGTCGTTCATTCTGTATGACTAGACGGAAGTCTGGCAGGGCTGGGGATTGTAAATTTTTCTGAGTTCTTCTGGGGCTAAAATTTTCACGTAGCGTTGTTTCACTTCAATGATGCCATCCTCACTCAGCTTAGAGAAAGTGCGGCTGATGGTCTCTAGTTTGAGGCCGAGGTAGCTGCCAATTTCTTCACGTGTCATACGCAAAATCATTTCTGATTGTGAAAATCCACGGGCATGCAATCGCTGTACAAGGTTAAGTAAGAATGCTGCAAGCCGCTCTTCTGCACGCATATTGCCTAGCATCATCATCATGCCATTCTCACGAACAATTTCACGGCTCATTATTTTGTGAACATGACGTTGTAAAACAGGAAATTCTCTTGAAAGTTCTTCTACATTGGCAAAAGGCATGATGCAGACTTCAGCATCCTCAAGTGCCACTGCATTGCAGCTATGATGGTCTGTGACGATACCGTCAAGTCCAATGATTTCCCCAGCCATCTGAAAGCCGGTGACTTGTTCTCGACCATCTTCATTCGAAACGCAGGTTTTGAAAAATCCAGTACGAATTGCATACAGTGAAGTGAAAGGATCGCCATTGCCAAATAACAATTGACCTTGCTTAACTTGTTTGCGTGTAGCCACCACTTCATCAAGTTTTTTCATGTCCGAGATTTCAAGGCCGACGGGCATGCAAAGTTCACGAAGATTGCAGCTTGAACAGGCTACTTTGAAGTTGCTATCAATCATTTTTTTTGGGGTAGTAAATAATAACGTAAGCATACAGTGATAAACGATTTACGTGTAGATATTGAAATTAGTGCTTTTCTTATAGATTACGTTTTTTGGTGTCTGTTTCAAATGTTTTTTTGGGCCTAATTGTTTGATTTATATCAAGGACTTTTGCTTATCTAGGTGGCAAAGTCGTAATGTGTAAAAATGTAAAAATTAGGAAGTCAGCTATGTCAGTTATTACAATTGCTAACAGCTTAAGCAATAAAAAAAATAATGCTGAAGCTGATGCTTTAATCGAGATTACCCATGAAATGCTCCAGAAGTATGATGTGGCTGGTCCTCGCTATACTTCTTATCCAACAGCAGACCGTTTCGTTGATGCATTTGGTGTTGGAGATTATCAGCGTGCCCTCGAAAAAAGACGTATTGGTGCAATGGCACTTCCCTTGTCGATTTACGTTCACGTGCCATTTTGTGAATCACTTTGTTTTTATTGCGCCTGTAACAAAATCATTACAAAGCGTCATGAGCGTGGGGCTGAGTACTTAGAATATTTGCGCCATGAAATTGATTTACATGTGAAGCATTTAGGGGCCGGTCAAGCAATTAGTCAGCTTCATTTGGGTGGTGGTTCGCCCACCTTCTTCAGCGATGATGAACTGAATCAGCTCATGGAGATGATTAAGCGCAATTTTGTTTTGGCAGAGGGCGGTGAATATTCAATTGAAATTGATCCGCGCACTGTCGATGAAAAGCGTTTGTCCAATTTAGCTAGTTTGGGTTTCAATCGTTTAAGTTTTGGTGTGCAGGACTTCGATCCTGAGGTGCAAAAAGCAGTGCACCGTATCCAACCAGCTGAGCAGGTGTTTGATCTTATTGCAACTGCTCGTCGTTTAGGTTTTGATTCTGTAAATGTCGATTTGATTTACGGATTACCTAAACAAACCCCTGAATCATTTACACGTACCTTAGAGCAGGTTGCAACACTCAGGCCAGAGCGTATTGCTCTTTACGCATATGCCCACTTACCTGCACGCTTTAAGCCTCAGCGAAGGATTGAGGCTGCTGATTTACCAGTTGCTGGCGATAAGATCGAGATGCTTTCTATTGCGATAGAAACATTTTTAAGTGCTGGTTATGTCTATGTTGGCATGGATCATTTTGCTTTACCAAGTGATCCCCTAGCAATTGCAAAACGTCAGGGTCGTTTACATCGTAATTTTCAAGGATATAGCACTCAGCCCGATTGTGATTTGATTGCTCTTGGGGTCTCAGCAATTGGCCGCGTTGGAAGCACATACAGCCAGAATGCTAAAACATTAGATGAATATTATGACCAAATTAATCAAGGAAAGTTACCGGTAGTTAAAGGCTTAGCCCTTTCGAGTGATGATTTAGTTCGTAGGGCAGTCATCATGGCCATCATGTGCCAAGGCGATTTGCAATTTGAGGCGGTTGAGCTTGCTTATATGATTGACTTTAAGCAATACTTTGCTCCAGAACTTACTAGATTAAAAGCCCTTGAAGCAGAAGGATTGGTTGAAGTCGATGATAATAGTATTCAAGTGACTAGCCGTGGATGGTTTTTTGTAAGAGGGGTTGCTATGCAGTTTGATCGTTATTTGCAGACCGACAAAAATAGAGCAAGATTCTCTAAAATCATTTAAGTGTATTTGCAATAAAAAGCCGAGGAATACTCGGCTTTTTATTGCTTAAATTTTGATAAAAAAAGCCCCTGCTGGTGACAACAGGGGCAAGGGTGGAACTAAACTATATGGAGATTTACTGCTAAATTAGAATTTCTTACCAAACCCAACTGAAACAACCCATGGATCAACGTCTAGGCTGTCGATTTTTTGCCAGCCTGGACCGCCTGCAACAGTTGTATTGGCTTCAACCTTCGTGTCGAACCAAATCTTTTTAACATCAAAGTTTAATAACCAGCTATTTTGAAGGTTGTAATCAAATCCAGCTTGAATAGCTGGACCCCATGAGTTACGGCTGATACGAATAGGGAGTGAAGCACCTGCCATTGTGCCACTTAAATTATTGTCCATAGCTCGAACATATGACAACCCTGCACCCACATATGGGTCAAAGGTTTGATCGGGGTTAAAGTGCCATTGTGCAGTTAGTGTTGGAGGTAATAGATTGACGCTACCCAGCCCACTTTGTTTAATAGCACCAGTTGATGCATTTAATCCATTAATTTTAACGTCATGGCGCGTGCCCACAGCTAAAATCAATTCAGCAGCTATGTTTTTAGTGATGTAGTAAGAGAAGTCGATCTCTGGGATGGTGTTTGAATCCACGCGCAACTCAGCATTTGGGTTGCCGTACACTGCAGTTCCTGATAAAGCTGCATTTGCAGTAGTGGTTGTACCCAATGAGCT
>SESB01000007.1_pt1 | contig 131920 bp, 105 predicted proteins | sample 3171441 | NCBI WGS metagenome assembly SESB01 (sample SAMN06051867, study PRJNA518727) | freshwater metagenome | biome: subpolar coniferous forest; feature: holomictic lake; material: water; isolation source: holomictic Lake 227, 6 m depth | place: Canada: near Kenora, Ontario | collected...
TTCTTGGCCAGCCAGACCTTTTGACGAGCACAGTTTGGTGGGATGTTAATTAATTTCAGCAAATCATTCAATAACAAAACAAAATGAAAATGAAAAAGATACTGAAAATAACAAGCCTGATTAGCATCTTGAGCGTGGTTCTGTTTAGTTTTTATTCCTGTAATAAAAATGACGACCTTGTTACCGAAAATGCTAAAACAGGAGGATTGGTTAACCCTTTAACTGCAAATGTTCCTTATAAATTGGGTGTTACTACCACAGTTGCGGTTACCGTTGCAATTCCGCAAGGTCCTGGAATCGACAAAATCGAATTGTATAACACATATACAGATGCTGTCACAGGTAATTCCTCAAACCGTATGCTTATGAAAACCATAGCAATCGGAAGCGCTAACGCTAGCAAGAATGATACGATTAGCTATACGGTTTCCTATGCTGAATTGATTGCCGGTCTTACTATTGACGGGAATCCAATGCCAGCAAATGAACTCCTGCTTGCAATCGGTAGTGGCTGGACTTTGGAATATGTAACCTATGTTGGCGGACGTGCCGTAACCAACAATGCTACAACCAATGTTGGCGTTGCTAACGCTTATGCTGGTCTCTATCAGTGTGATGGGGTTTTCCATCATCCTACTGCCGGTGACCGTATCATCAATGCAGAAAAATTCTTATCTGCCATAAGCGCCTATGAAGTCTCTTCAACCCTTGGTGACCTTGGTCCTAACTACCCTATTAAGTTCACAGTAAATCCTACTGACAACTCAGTTGTTGTTAATGAGCTTCCTCCAACAGCATATACTGTTCTTATGCAAGCTGATTCTAACTCACGTTACGATCCTGCTACAGGGATGTTCCACGTATTTTATTATTACGTTGGAGCAACCGGAAACAGGCGTGTCGATGAGCATTATACACCAATAGGTAAATAATTTATTAAAAAACGAGAGGCCGTCCCCAAAAAGACGGCCTCTTGTTTTTTATAATTACCTTTGTTGAACAAACTAATTCGAAATCCGCAACACCCATGTGGTCAAGAATCCTTAAAATTGTAAAAAACCGTTACCTCCTCGCAAGCCTGGGTTTCCTGGCATTTATTGGTTTTTTCGACCAGAATAACATCATAAACCAATACAAACTTCATCAGGATCTGAAAGAACTTCAACGCGAAAAACAATATTATATCCAGGAAATAAAGAAAGACAAAAAGACTACGCAGGAATTAAAAACCAACCTGAGAAACCTGGAAACCTTCGGTCGGGAGAAGTACCTGATGAAAAAAGATGACGAAGACATTTTTGTTATCTACAAAGAAGCAGACCATCAATAGGGATCAACATCCATTATTACCCTGACATATCTGTAACGAGGGTCCTCAAGCATCAAGTCAATACACTTTTTTACAACGGACTTCACATTGGAAGGTGTTAGCTCTCTTCCAAATTTTATCATAATCTGACGAATGTACTGATTCTGTATACGTGCTATTATTGGAAACTCAGGTCCCAAAACCCTTTTTCCCAATTCCTTTCTAAGTTCACTGGCAAGCAAGGCAGAGGCATCTTTAACAATATTGACATCCCTGTGCTTCAGGTTAAGAATTATCAACCTGCTGTATGGTGGATAATCAAAAACCTTACGGTCAGCAATTTCTGTTTGATAAAAACCAAAATAGTTATTCTCTTTCACTTTTTTTATCAATGGATGTGTCGGATTCCAGGTTTGTATCAGCACTTTCCCTTGTTTCTGTTTCCTGCCTGAACGGCCACTCACCTGGGCCATCAACTGATACCCCCGTTCATGAGCCCGGAAATCAGGGAATGACATCAAGCTGTCTGCATTCATGATCCCTACCAGCTGCACATGGTCAAAGTCCAATCCCTTGGTGACCATCTGGGTCCCTACCAGGATGTCAATCTTTTTGTTCTCAAAATCAAACAAAATACGTTCAAACGAATTCTTGGTCCGGGTTGAATCCATGTCGAGCCTGGCTACCTTTACTCCTGGAAAATACAATGGCAATTCCTCTTCGATCTTTTCTGTTCCATAACCAACCATTTTAATATCAGTACTGCCACATGCCGGGCATTTCATCGGTGGTGCTGCCGTATAGCCACAGTAATGACAATGCATCCGTCCGTCATATTTATGGTAAGTGAGGGTAACATCACAATTACGGCATTCTGGGGACCATTGACACTCCTTACATTGAAAAAGCAGGGAAAATCCTCTGCGATTCTGAAAAAGAATGATCTGCTCACCTCTTGCCAGGGTCTCCCCTATTTTGTCTAACAGTGTTTTCGAAAAAAAACCATGAAGGCGCTTCAACTTCACCTCTGATTTCATATCAACAATCTGAACTTCAGGTAACAAGACGCCACCATAACGTTCAAACAAATCTACTTTTCCATATTTGGCACTTTCAGTATGCGCATAAGATTCCAAACTTGGTGTCGCAGAGCCCAACAACACCTTAGCACCGTGAAGATATGCCAGCATGATCGCTGCATCGCGGCCATGGTAGCGTGGGGAGGGATTCTGCTGTTTGTAGGAAACATCGTGCTCTTCATCGACAATAACGAGTCCAAGATTGTCGTATGGCAAAAACAAGGAGGATCGAGCACCCAGGATTACACCATATCTTTCATCACCCGCAACAGACAGTCCCGCCACATTTATATAAACCTCTGCACGTTCCTGGTCGTTCAGCCTTGAATGATAGACACCAACTTTGGATCCGAAATATTTACTTAAACGTGAAATAAGCTGGGTTGTCAATGCAATTTCAGGAAGCAAATACAATACCTGCTTCCCTTTTGAAATATATTCCTGGATGAGATAGGTGTATAATTCTGTCTTCCCACTGGAAGTCACACCATGTAGCAAAACAACATCTTTTTGTTTCAATTGTTCTTTGACACCGAGATACGCCTTCTCCTGAGCCAGGGAAAAATGTATCGTACTAATTTCTCTGGAACTCCTCAATTTAGGTAAACGACTGATCTCAACCTCTTCTTTCAGGAAAATCCCTTTCTCAAACATGCTTTTAATTACACTCGCAGTTGTTGGAGTTTCCTGCAATAAGGTAAGATGACGGATGTGATCCATTCCTGAATCTTCGCGCAACTGTAAAAACATCTTTAATACTTCAGCCTGCCGAACAGCCCTTTTCTCTAACCTATCCAGTAAATTCACCAGAGCGTCTTCCTGATGATAATCCGGATGCAGCTTAAACCAAAGCTCCATTTTGGGCTTTCTCTTGTCTTTTGTCTCCTCCTCAATGCAAATAATAGCCTGCTGACTTAATGACTTAATGATCGCATATACATTTTTACGATTAAGAATTCCTTCAGCATCCTTAACAGTCAAGGATTTTTTTTGCTGTAAGGCATCGAGAAATCGCATTTCATCCGGACTGATCTGAGCAAAATCTCCTTCATAGGATGTATTCAGACAGAACCTGCTTTCATTGCTGATCTTAAACACTGCAGGCATGGCTGCCTCCATCACTTCTCCCGGATGACAGAGATAATAATCCGCCATCCAATCCCAGAATGCAAATTGCTGCTGATTCACCAGTGGGATCGGAGAAAGCACTGAGAGCAGCTCTTTTACAACAAAAAGCTCCGGCTTCTGATTATGAATACTTTTCACGAGTCCAGAATAGGTCTTGCTCGAACCAAATTTGACCAAAACCCTGACACCAGGAATTACAAGCTCTAAAAACTCTGCCGGAATGGCATAGGTAAAGGTGCCTGGTAAGGGGAGCGGAAGTAATACTTCGCAAAATAAATTGCCAGGCGGGAGTCCCATAAATCCAGTTTGAAGGATTTTCTATTCTTTATTCTTTTGCTTTTTCGAACCGGCATAAAGATCGAACCCTGCAAAACGACACTCCAAGGGGCCATTAAAAACTTTATATTTTTTCCGCGGATGTAGTCCCACAAATTTAAGTGCTTGCATGTCAGAGCTAATGATCCAGGCTGAATACCCTGAAAACTTTAATTTCAGCTCATCCCCGATCTCACGGTATAAACTAATGATATCATCTACTTCCATTCGCTCGCCGTAAGGAGGATTGAGAATCAACACCCCGGGAGCTTCCGGAGGTTCAAACTCAATGAAATCCTGTTTCTTTACAGAGATTTTATCCTGCAAGCCACAATGGGTGATATTCTCCCTGCATTGTGCTATACTTTTTGTAGAGATATCGCTTCCCAAAATCTCAGGCCCTTGTGTTGCGCGAATATCGGGTTCATTCCTGTCAAGTGTCAATTTCCATAATTTCTTGTCAAAGTCATTCCATTGCATGAAAGACCATTCTTTACGATAATATCCTGCAGGAATGTTGTAGGCCGCCATTGCGGCTTCTATCAAGATAGTACCGGAACCACACATAAAATCAATCAGCGGTGACTTCCGATCCCATTGACTCAGGAGCACCATACCTGCCGCGAGGACCTCATTCGCCTGGGCTTCATGGGTATTACGCCTGTATCCACGTTTATGAAGTGATGAACCTGAACTATCAAGCGACAACGTACAATCAGACCCATTCACATGCAAATCAATGCGGATGTCAGGATTCGTAATGTCAACAGAAGGCCTGATTCCCATGGAATCCCTGAATTGATCAACAATTCCGTCTTTAACTTTCTGGGCAAGATATTTAGTATGCGTGAATTCACTGTTGCTAGCGACAGCATCGATGGCGAAAGTATTTTTAACAGTCAGATATTCAGGCCAATTCACTTTACGAACCTCATCGTAAAGTTCCTGTTCATTCCAGGCAGTAAAGGTGTGAATCGGTTTTAAAATCCGAAGCGCTGTCCGGCAAAGATAATTGGTCCTATACAATAGCTCCAGGTCCCCGCGAAAGGCAACAGCCCTGGTTACCACCTTGGCATCCAATGCTCCCAGGGCGTTAAGTTCGTCCAAAAGCAATGGTTCCATTCCAGAAACTGTCTTGGCCAGCATCTGGAAAATCGTTTTACTGGGAGGGTTCAATTATTAAGTATTAGTGGTAATGAAAATGAATTGTTTGTTTAAGATCAGCATGAAGGCTCTTTGCAACAGGACAAGTCTTTGCAGCTGTTTCAATATATTTTTTTTCTTTGTCGGAGTAATTATTTGCCGGGAAATCCAATTCAATGAGGACTTCGGCAATCCTGCGTGGGTCATTACCCATGATTTTGGTGACTCTCGCAGTGGTTCCGTCAATACTGAAACCTTCGCGCCTACCCAAAATCCCCATGATGGTGAGCATACATGAGGCCAGGGCTGCGGCTAAAAGGTCAGTGGGAGAGAAAAACTCCGCTTTACCGTTGTTATCAAGCGGTGCATCCGTTGTGATTTCCGAACCTGAATACAGATGTGTAGCCTGGGTGCGAAGATCTGTCGTATATTTTGTAATAATAGTTTCCATAAAACTGAATTGATCTACTGCAAATATAATCATGACCACCCATACTTGAACCATGTTGCGAAAATCTTGTTAATAGTTGGGGAAAACTTCAAGGCTTAACCGCAGAAATTTTGTCTATTTTTGTTTAACTAAAAGGAAAAATCCGCATCTATGGCGAAAAAACAAATTCAGGCTGCTTCAGGCCTGTTGGCAGACATTATTATTCACGGCATTCAGGAGAAAAAAGGAATGGATATCGTTGTGATGGATCTCAGAAAAATCCACAATGCCATGAGTGATTACTTTATCATCTGCCATGGCAGCTCGAAGACTCAAGTCGATGCGATTGCGGATTCCGTGGCTATGGAGGTAAAAAAAGCCATTGGAGAAAACCCTTTTCATAAAGAGGGTGTTGAAAATGCGGAATGGATTTTGATGGACTACTTCGATGTTGTCGTTCACATCTTCGAGGAAAGCCGTCGACACTTCTATAACCTTGAAGGACTGTGGGCTGACGCAGAGATCACTAAAATTAAAGGGGAAGATCGCCCATAGTATTGATATTTATTTCGGACATAATGACAGAACAACCAAAATATGACTTTCAGGACAAAGAACAAGGTAACCCTGAACAAAATTCTCCAGAACAAGGAGAAAACAAAGTGGGCGGAAAGAAATCAGGTTTCCCTAAATTCAACTTTTACTGGATCTATGCGATTCTTGCCGTAGTTTTTATTGGCCTTCAGTATTATAACTTCAAAGGTGAAATAAAAGAAATTGACTGGAATGCTTTTCAGCCCATGCTTGAAAGGCATGACGTTGAAAAAATCGTTGTAATTAATAAGCAGAACGCAGAAATCTATATCAAAAAAGACAAGCTGGCTTCGGTTAATGACAGCTTATATAAAGCATTAAAAGGCAATGCCTCTGCAAAGTCAGGCCCTCATTTTACCATGAAACTCCTCAGCGTAGAAGCTTTTCGTGATGACCTGAAAGATGCCCAGGATCGGATCTATGCTCAGGACACTGTAGGAAAAACAACGGAACAAAAACAACAACTACGTGAAGCAGACCGCATCATCATCACCTCTGATGAACGCCGAAACTGGGGTGGTGAATTGATCGGCTATATTCTGCCTATCCTGATCCTGGTCGGAATCTGGTTCTTTATCATGCGGATGATGAGCAAAAACAGCGGTGGTGCAGGCCAGGTATTTAACTTCGGCAAATCAAAAGCCCAACTTTTTGATAAAAACACCAGCGTCACGATCACGTTTAAAGATGTAGCCGGGCTTGAAGAAGCCAAAGTCGAAGTGATGGAGATCGTGGATTTCCTTAAAACACCTAAGAAATACACCCAATTGGGAGGCAAGATCCCAAAGGGAGCTTTATTGGTTGGCCCTCCTGGTACCGGAAAGACCTTACTCGCCAAAGCCGTTGCAGGTGAAGCCAAAGTCCCTTTCTTCTCGATTTCAGGATCTGATTTCGTCGAAATGTTCGTCGGTGTCGGAGCTTCAAGGGTAAGAGACCTTTTCAAACAAGCGAAAGAAAAAGCACCTTGTATCATTTTCATCGATGAAATCGATGCCATTGGGCGTGCCCGTGGAAAAAATGCCATCACAGGCTCAAATGATGAACGTGAAAACACGCTGAACCAGCTCCTCACCGAGATGGATGGCTTTGCAAGCAATACCGGGGTTATCATCATTGCAGCAACCAACAGGGCTGATATCTTAGACAGGGCATTATTACGGGCAGGACGTTTTGACCGGACTATCAATGTTGAACTACCAGACCTGGAAGAACGCAAAGCTATCTTCAGAGTTCATATGGGTCCGCTCACCATGGATGAGACCGTTGACGGAGATTTCCTCGCCAAACAAACGCCTGGTTTCTCTGGAGCTGACATTGCCAATGTATGTAATGAATCTGCATTGATTGCCGCAAGAAACGGAAAAACTGCCATCCAGAAACAGGATTTCCTGGATGCTATTGACCGTATTGTTGGGGGCCTGGAAAAACGGAATAAGATCATCTCCCCGGAAGAAAAGAAAGTGATCGCCTACCATGAAGCAGGGCATGCCTCTGTAAGCTGGCTGGTCGAATTTGCACATCCCCTTGTTAAAGTCACAATAGTACCCCGCGGAAAAGCATTGGGTGCAGCATGGTACCTGCCTGAAGAAAGACAGATAACCACCTTTGAACAGATGTTTGATGAAATGACAATGGCATTAGGCGGAAGGGCTGCAGAAGAAATTGTCTTTGGCAAAGTATCAACCGGCGCATTAAATGACCTTGAGAAAGTGACAAAACAGGCATTTGCGATGGTCGCTTTCTTCGGCCTGAACGAAAAAATAGGCAATGTCAGCTTCTATGATTCCAGCGGTCAATCTGAATTTACCTTTGGTAAACCTTATAGCGAAAAAACAGCTGAACTTATTGACTTTGAAGTACATGCGTTAATCGAAAAAGCCTATCTCCGTGCAAAAGAGATTCTTCGTTCTAACAGTGAAAAACTTAAGTCTCTGGCAGAATATCTATTGAAAAAAGAAGTGATCTTCAAAGAAGACCTGGAACATATCTTTGGGAAAAGGACTTTTGCGAAAGACATTGAAAATGAAGCATTGGAGACCTCACAGGCTGCAGCTTTGGCGGGAATCCCTCCTGCAATGGAGCCTTTACATGATATAAACATTTCGGAAGTTAAACCTGACAGCAATCCCTCATAGACCATTATGGAAGAAAGCACCTCCAAGGAAAAGGTCCTTAAAAGCATTCGTAATGCCCTGATCAATGTGGCTGAAAATCCCTTTCCACAGGTTGATTTTACAAAAGCAATCTTTAAGGAATTTGAAGATTCCCTGGACGTTAGCTTTGCTACCGAATTTACCAGAGTCGGAGGAAAGTTTGTTTATTGTGAGGATGAAGATGATTTCATCCAGAGCTACAGAATCCTAAGTGAACAGAGCGAATGGCCTCCAGCCTTTTGTCTCGACGACAGAGTCACCAAAATGCTGAAGCGGGGTCAGATCCCTTACTCTTCTACTGAAGATGACTTTTTAAAAATGAAAATCGGGATCACAGCATGTGAGAACCTGATCTCAAGACTTGGCAGTATCATGGTTTCTTCAAGACAGTCTTCGGGTCGAAGAATGAATGTTTTCCCGGAAATGCATATTGTGGTTGCTTATACCTACCAATTAGTGCCTGACCTGAAAAATGCCTTTGCCAATCTCTCTAATAAATATGGGAAACGCTTACCATCCATGATTTCTATCATCACAGGGCCTAGCCGGACTGCAGACATAGAAAAGACGCTGGTAATGGGTGCTCATGGTCCCCGTGAGCTATACCTCTTCCTGATAGACCAAACAGAATAAGCACATGAATAGCGACAACTGGACCAAAATCTTCAGCTATTCCTCAGAAGCCGAAGCTGAGCTGATGAAAGGATTGCTGTCAGAGAATGGAATTGATGCCGTCACCATGAATAAAAAGGACTCTGCATATCTCTTTGGAGAAGTAGCGTTATATGTTCAGGCACAGGATGCACTCGTCGCCCTACAGTTGATCAATTCTCAATCTGTATGAATAACTTACTGACCCGAACACTAAGCGGTGCCGTTTTCGTAGTCCTGGTTATCGGTTCTATACTCCTTGATCCCCTGGTTTTTGCCGGCCTTTTTTTCATGATTACAATCCTGGGTTTGTGGGAAATCTATGGGATCTTCCGACTGAAAGCCTTTAGCCCAAACCGCTGGATAGGTACAATTGTGGGCGGTTTATTGTATTTATCGATTTGCCTTATTCATCCGGCTTTAGGTAAATATTTCTTCGATCTCGATAGTTTCATGGGCGCCTTTGCCTACGTGGCGTATTTTGCGGCAATCGTTTTGTTCCTGATCCTGGTACTCTTTGTGCTAATGCTGGCTGAGATCTTCAGGAAGCAAGATCATCCTTTTGAGAATGTCGCCTTAACTTTCCTGGGGATCATTTATGTAGCACTACCGCTTGGGTTGCTGAATTCATTTTTTTATATTAATCCAACATCCATTGCCTCCCCTAATATTTTGCTGGGTGTTTTTCTTTTAATATGGGTGAATGACACTTTCGCTTACCTAAGCGGAATGAGCTTTGGAAAGCACCCTTTATATCCAAGACTTTCACCAAAAAAAACATGGGAAGGAAGCATTGGGGGCGCAATTTTTGCGCTAATGACTGCCTTTTTGTTGAGTACGTTTTTCAAAACGCCAGGCACCTTAGTGTGGTTGATCGTTGGGATGGTATGTATTATATTCGGAACCTTGGGCGACCTGGCAGAATCAATGCTAAAACGAAGTTTTAATATAAAAGATTCAGGAAACATCATGCCCGGTCATGGAGGAATACTCGACAGGTTTGATGCGGTACTGATGGCAACACCCTTTGTCCTTCTAATTCTATTTATTACTTCCTTATGAAAATCCACAAAGAAGGTTACAACCTCATTCTATTTTTCTTCTTGTTCTTTGCAACAATTGTAACAATCATTTATTTATTTAGTCCGGACATTACGCCTATTGACTGGCTGATTTATCTTGCCTGTCTTGGATTCTTCCTGTTTGTTGTTTCATTCTTCAGGATGCCTAAACGAGTTCTCACGCCACGGCCGGGTTCCATTGTTAGCCCTGCTGATGGCAAGATCGTCGTTATTGAGAATGTATTCGAGGAAAAATACTTTAAGGAAGACCGCATGCAGGTTTCTATTTTCATGTCTCCGTTCAATGTCCATGTAAATTGGTTTCCAATCAATGCGAAGGTTGAATACTATGAATATCATCCAGGTAAATACCTTGTGGCCTGGCACCCAAAATCCTCAGATGCGAATGAAAGGACAACGGTTGTTTTAACTAATGAAAAGAAACAGCGTATTTTAGTTCGTCAGATTGCTGGAGCAGTAGCACGTCGGATCCATTGTAATGCAAAGGAAGGACAGGAATTCAAACAAGGTCAGGAACTTGGATTTATCAGGTTTGGCTCACGAGTCGACTTGTTTCTACCCATTGATACGAAAATAACCGTCGACAAGAACCAGATTGTCAAGGGTTTAGAGACTGTAATTGGGTATTTTCCTGAATAATTTGCAACAATTAACTATACATTAACAAGGCCAATACAACAGTGTATGAATTAATTGCGTTATTTTTGCATCACGAAACCTTAAACTAAAAAACATATATGAAAAAGTTCGCAATTGTTCTCTCACTGATTAGCTTCGTAGCTTTCATTGCATTTAGCACTGCAAATGCTCAGGAGCCACAGAAAACCAAAGAAGTAAAGACTGAGAAAGTTTCTACTACTGACAACACCGCAAAACCCGCTTGCAATCATGACGCAAAAGCAGCAGGATGCAACCATGACGCAAAAGCTGGTTGTTCAAAAACTTGCAGCGATAAAGAAAAAGCAAGTTGCAGCAAAGATGGCAAAGCAAAAGCAGGTTGTTGTTCAAAAGATGCTAAGAAAAGTGCTGAAGGCAATTTGAAATAAATTTCAATCTCTTTCAAAAAAAAGGTGTCCCACTCGGGCACCTTTTTTTTTGCTCAAGATTGATGTTTTATCTTTTCATACAATTTCACCATTGACTGAAGGAGTTCTGAAGGCGTTGTTAAAATCTGATAGTGATTCTGCCCAAACATCTGTGGCAAATAATATTTCGCTTGTGCTTCGATGGCCAATGCATAGGAATTAATCTTTCTCTCATACAATTCACGTAAAGCTTGTTTCACGTCATTTATTCCATACTTTCCTTCGTAACGGTCGTAATCGTTTGGTTTTCCATCTGAAATCAGAATCACCCATTTATTTTTAGTGCTGCGTTTGTCGAGCATAGCCCCTGAATGCCTCAGTGCAGCACCAATTCTCGTATACCCCTGAGGTTCAATCGTACCTATCCGATGTTTCGCTTTATCCCATCCTTCATCAAAATCCTTTAAGGTCACATACGATGAGTAATTCCTTGTCTTTGAATAAAAACAATTGATTGAGAAATCAATATTAAACTCATTCAAAATTTCCCCGAAAAGAAGTGACACTTGCTTCTCAACATCAATTACTCTGTTACCTGCCGCATAACCGTCGCTCGACAAGCTTACATCCAATAATAAAAGGACAGACAGATCCTTTTCTTTCTTACGGTTCGAGAGGTATATTAATTCCGAGGGCGTACGGTGTGAATGTACATCTACGACTAAATCCGTGATTGCATCAATATCAAACTCATCCCCCTGAGCCTGGCGTCTTTGCTGCTGGACTTTATTGTTAAGGTTCGTCAGCATTTTTCGCAAACCATTGAGTACAGTAGCATTTTTACTCAGGGTTTCTTTGTAGTAACTGTAATTGGTCTTTAACTGGATAATCGGGTAAACTTTACAAAACTTCTCCTTGTAGATACGTTTTGTGTAGTCCCATTCGTCATAGAGAACATGATAGCCTTTTGAATCATATTCAGCACTCTCAGAGATGCTTGTATTTTCGACAAAATCAGCCTGGTAAACAGAATGGGCTACGTCATCAACTCTTACAGTAAATTTCATGTTTAGTTCATCCAGGGCTTCCTGGTGATCTTCCAGTTCATCATCACCATCAAAGTCGCGCCACCCTCCATTAAAATCATCAGCAGTGTCAACTTTTTCGAAATTATGAGTCAGTATATAATCTTCCTGTTGTTTTTTATCTACTTCGATACTAACTATTTCTTCTGAGGCCTTCGTTTTAATAAGCGTTGTGGCATTCTTTTCAATAGCTTTTTTTATCCTGTCGGATACATTTTGCAATTTATTGCCTGTAAGTTCTGGCTCGTTTCTCATCCATTTCCCATATAGCCAAGAATAATCAGGCATACTTTTATCTTTTACGTTTGATTTCATTTTCGCCCTAAAAGACTCATGAAGTTCATTCGCTAGTGGAAATTCATCAAATAACAATTCTAAAACTCTCGGTGAACATTCCAAGGCTTTTTGTTGTGAGGATTCTAAGGAAGGGTCTGAGCCGCCGTTCCAATTAAGATTAAGTTTCCTTTGAACAGAAAGATACAAGATCCTGAAAAAATAATATGAAAGGTTTTCTTCCTGTGAAGACAATTGAGAGAAAGAAGCCGGCAGAAAAAAATTATTGTTTTTGTATCCTCCTTCTCTTTCAGCAGGATAAATTTCAATTGCTGCACCAGTTATTGCCCTGGCGAGTATTGTCAACCTGGGCTTGAAATCTTCCAGAAGTATCCCATTGGCTTTAGAGTCATTAGAGGAGGCTTTCCTGTTTTTAAGGAACCCGGCAACTTTACTGAATAGATATTCGTCAATAGCCATTATATCAACAGGTCACATAAATCTCCAAGTGCCTGGGATACTTCGAGATCATCAGTTAATGGCTCAACAATAGCTACTTTTACAGCCTGACGCCTGGCTAAACCGCTCCTAATTAATTTAGCCGCGTCGACCAACAAACGTGTTGAAACGGTTTCGGACAAGCCTAACTCTGTCAGGTTGCGTATTTTATTTCCAATTGCGACAAGTTTCTTTGCATCAGCATGCTCAACATTTGTTTCCTGGATGAGGATTTCTATTTCTATTTTGGGTTCAGGATAACTAAATGAGATTGCTATGAATCTTTGCCTTGTTGAAGGTTTGAGTTCTTTAAATCCTCTCTGATAACCTGGATTGAATGATGCAACAAGCATAAAATCATCATGTGCCTTAACGGTTTCGCCTAGTTTGTCAATATACAATTCACGACGATGGTCAGTTAAGGAATGGATTGCTACTATTACATCAGGTCTGGCCTCAGCAACCTCATCAAGGTAAATAATAGCCCCTTCTTTAACTGCCCGGGTTAGTGGACCGTCGATCCATACGGTTTCTGCTCCTTTTATCAAGAAACGCCCAATCAGGTCTGTAGATGAAGTCTCCTCATGACAACTGATCGTTATCAGGGTTTTGTCAAGCTTGTGAGCCATATACTCCACAAATCTGGATTTCCCAGTCCCAGTGGGGCCTTTAAGTAAAAAAGGTATTTTATTTTCAAACGAATGTTTGAAAATTTCTATTTCTACTCCAACAGAATGATAATACGGCGCTTCAACAATCATGACATTATTTTAATTTTAGCGACACAGGCCTAATTTCTAGTTTATGCCTGTGTCGCTAAAGAAATAAATAGTGAGCTTTTGCTCAAATAAATTAACCCGGAGAAAAATTAGTTTTCACCCTTCTGAAGGATTGCCTCATCGGTTGGTCTTCCATGCCTGATAAACTCATAAATGTATAAGCTAATGCCAGCAGTGAAAAGTGTCGCACAACAAATCAGGACAAAGAAGTGAACTTGCAATTCAGTCTGAACCGCACCAAATTCCATTCCGACTTTTCGCTCCAGGTAGACCTGGGCAACACCAGCCACACCAAAAGCAACGGTCATACCTAACATTCCAATATTTGACAACCAAAAGGCCAGTTGTCCGGTCATGGTATCAAACAATTTCCTGCCGGTCATATTGGGCAATGCATAGCTGATGATGGCAAAAACAATCATACCATAAGCACCCCAAAAGGCAAGGTGACCATGCATTGCTGTGACCAGAGTCCCGTGGGTATACATATTTACTTGCGGAATGGTATGAGCCATTCCTAACAAACCTGCACCTACAAAAGAAAGTATTGCTGTTCCTAATGTCCAGCTCAATGCGATTTTATTCGGATGCTTTTTTTCCCCTTTTCGATACATACTAACAGCAAATAATGCCATTGCCAAAAAGGCCAGCGGCTCCATAGCTGAGAAAATGCCACCTACTATAAGCCATACTTTGCCTACTCCAATATAATAATAATGGTGACCAGTACCTAAAATCCCTGAAATGAAAGTCAATCCAACGATTACATATAACCATTTTTCAATAACCTCTCTGTCAACACCAGTGATTTTTATCAAGAGGAACGCAAGGATACCACCCATGATGAGTTCCCAAACACCTTCAACCCAAAGGTGAACTACCCACCAGCGGAAAAAAGAATCCATTGTCTGATTATCAAACCAAATCATCCCGGGCAAATACAATAAGGCCGCAAAGAGAAGTCCCATACTCATGACGAGGGCTGTAGTTGTTCTAGTTTTACCTTTATATAAAGTCGTCAAAATCAAACCCAGAAAAGTCAGAACATTAACAACAACGAGGTAATCAAGTGGTCGTGGAATCTCGAGGAACTTTCTGCCTTCCCAGTAATTTAGGTGAAACCCGACAACAGCAGCAACACCTACCAAAGCCAGTGATATCAGCTGAATGTATGCGAGCTTTACATTGACAAGCTCATGCTCAGCTTCTTCCGGAATGATATAATAGGCAGCGCCCATGAATCCTGACAGAATCCAAACGATAAGAAGGTTTGTGTGTACAGCACGGGCTGTATTGAATGGAATAAAGCTATGAAGGGTATCAAAACCCATATGGGCAAAACCCATGATAAAACCATAAATAATTTGCAGTGCTAACAGTAGCATTGATAATGCAAAAAACCAATATGCAACTTGTTGGGATTTATATTTCATATAATTAATATTTTAAGTGCTTATTATTATTGTTTCAAATCCGGTTTGGGCGGAAATCCGTTTAGGTCCGTTTCCCCAATCCATTTAAAGAAAGCGACTAGATCGTTTGCGTCCGCCTCAGAAAACCCGTAGGCACGCATTTTACGTCCCCTTGGCGACCAAGGCACTTTTGCCGTCAGGACTGCCTTCATATAGCCTTCCCCTCTCCTTTCGTAAACCTTCGTTAATTCAGGCGCATAATAGGCTCCTTCTCCCAGAATGGTGTGACATCCCATGCAATTGTTTGATTCCCATATATGCTTACCACGGATCACCTGGGGTGTCAGGTTCTCGACGTGTGTCCTTTTGGGGACTTCATTAACTAAAGAAGTCCACGATAATCCCAGGAACACGGCAAAGGTCACTATGGTACCTCCCAGGAAAAACGTTCTCGCTTGCGATTTTGATAACATATTCTATTGGTTTTAGTGGATAATATATTGACTTATAAATCCGGGATAATACCGGAACTTGGTTCATTTTAGTACAATTTTCTTAACATTGATCTGATCAAGAAGATCATCCAATGATGATTCCAGAACAGTTTTAATGAGGTCCTCTTTTACTTGTATATATTTCTCATGCACTGGACATGGGTTTTCGCAAGAACATTTTGGAAGACCTAAAACACAATTGGTAAAGATGCCTTCTCCATCTATTGCCTTTACAATATCGATCAGATATATTTTCTCTCCTTCTCGAACTACAAAGCCTCCTTTGGCACCAATGGTTGATTGCAGGAGGCCATTTTTCCTGAGCTTCTGTAAAATTTTAGCAGTAAAGGCAAGAGGAGAATCAATCCCATCAGCAATTTCCTGTAAGTTGATTTTACGACCAGATCCATTGTTGGATTGGATGAAAAGCATTGCTTTAATCGCATATTCACATGTTTTGCTAAACATATACTTGGAGTTTGTGGCAAATATACATGAAATTAATTAATTCGGACCTATTTGTCCGAATTAATTAATTTTTATTTGACATCAATCAAATAACATAGTATCTTTGCGATATCATTTTAATATCATATATCATGAAAACTGAAAAGATTTTTGCACCCATGTCAGGTTATATGGGATTATTGTATGGACTGATCCTTTTAGGGATCGCGGCAATTGGCATTGCTGCTTATGAACAAGTATGGACCATTGTCTTCGGCATCCTGGGCTTCTTTTGTATCCCCGGCTTTGTTGTTATTAATCCCAATGAGTCAGCAGTACTGACTCTTTTCGGAGATTATAAAGGGACAATCAAAGCCAATGGGTTTCATTGGGTGAATCCATTCTTCATGAAGAAGAAGATTTCACTTCGGGCTCGTAATTTAAACAGTGAGCCTCTGAAAGTAAATGACAAAATCGGAAACCCGATCATGATTGGCGTTGTTTTGTTATGGCAGGTTGAGGACACCTTTAAGTCAGCTTTTGAAGTTGATGATTATGTAAAGTTTGTCTCCATTCAAAGTGAGTCTGCGATACGAAAACTGGCAGGGCATTATTCGTATGACAATTTCGATGATGAACAACTGGAAATGTCACTTCGGGCCGGAGGAGAAGAGGTAAATCATGTGTTGGAACGCGAATTGACAGAACGTCTGCAAATTGCCGGCATAAAAGTTATGGAAGCACGTATTGCGTACCTGGCTTACGCACAGGAGATCGCTCATGCCATGCTTCAGCGTCAGCAGGCTACTGCAATTGTAGCGGCACGTTTCAAAATTGTAGAAGGTGCGGTTTCGATGGTCGAGATGGCACTCAACCAACTATCTAAAAAGCAAGTAGTTGAATTGGACGAAGAAGCCAAAGCCAATATGGTGAGCAACCTCATGGTGGTGTTGTGTGGTGACAAGTCGGCCAGCCCGGTTGTCAATACAGGAACATTAAACCGATAGATTATGTCGGAACGGAAACCCTTTGTGCTGCGAGTCAAGCCCGAACTTCTTGACAAGGTCGAGAAATGGGCCGGTGATGAATTCCGCAGCACTAACGGGCAGTTGGAATGGATCATCACCCAGGCATTGAAGCAGCATGGCAGGCTTAAGGTGAAAAAGAATACGGGTTCTGAATAAAATAATATGCCTTGGGGTTGCACACCTGTATATCAGCCAATGAGCCTTATGTAAACAATCTTCCCTGGTATGTCTGTCTTTCTTCCAGTCGTTTCTCAACCCTGACAAGAATCTGATCGTTTCGGATTTTACCCCAACCCGGCCCAACCAGAAAGCGAGGGGGAACTTCTCCTGCAAAACGCTCAACCACGAATGAAGGATTAAGACGTTCCAGGAAATCAACGATTAATTCGATGTAGTTATCCAGGCTAAAGAATTCAAACTTCTCAGGTGTTTGCGCATATTCTAAGGCCATTTTTGTCCCGTGAACGATCTGTAGTTGGTGAAGTTTGATAGAATGCAGGGGCAAGCCTGAAATTTCTGTAGCCATGCCAATCATTTCATCCCGGCTTTCCCCAGGCAGACCCAGGATAAAATGTGCAGCAGTCCTGATTCCCAGGGCTGCTGTTTTTTTAATTGATTCAACAGACTTAGAATAAGTATGACCACGATTGATGCTCAATAGTGTTTCTTCCTTAATACTTTCTACTCCATATTCTACCAATAGAAACGTTCTTCGATTCAAGGATGCAAGGTAATCCAGGACTTCATCAGGTACACAATCCGGACGGGTCCCGATTACCAGGCCAATGACGCCTGGAAAAGCCAGAGCCTCCTCGTATCTTCCTTTCAAAATCGCGAGCGACTCATAGGTATTTGAATAAGCCTGAAAATAGGCCAGAAAGTTTGTGGCTCGCCTGTATCTTTTCAGATGAAATGCCACACCTTCTTCGAGTTGTTGTGTTATACTTTTTGAAGGGGTGCAATAAGAAGGATTAAATGCATCATTGTTGCAATAGGTGCAGCCCCCGACGCCTAAACTTCCATCACGGTTCGGACAGCTAAAACCGGCATCCAGGGTCAACTTCTGAACCCGACTGCCGAATTCCCTTTTAAAGAATTCAGCATAAGCGTTAAACCTGCGGGAATGACCCCAATAATAATCTATTGCCAAATAATTTTCTTTTAGAGATCCCCCAGCCAAATGTCGCAAAAACATGTCAAAACTATGCTTTTTCTATTAGATTTGTAAACCTATTATGAAACACCCCTACAAAATATTTTTGCTTCTTTCTTTACTGCTGACAATATATTCAGCCAGCGATTCTTTTGGCTTTTCAATCAAAGGCAGTGTTACAGATATTAAAGGAAATTCCATTGCCTATGCCACGATTTTTATCAAAGAACTTAACAAAGGTGTTACCACAGGAGAAAAAGGCAACTTTACCATCCCTGTGGAAAACGGTTCTTATTCCATAAAATTCCAATGTGTCGGCTACCAGCCTGAGTTAAAAAGTGTGGTGGTGAACAATTCAGATGTCGAAATCAAAGTGATACTCAAAGAAATGAATTACACTTTGAATGAGGTCGTTATTTCAGGCAAGGAAAATCCAGCCAATCGGATCATGAGGGCGACCATTACGCGGGCCCAATTTTTCTTTAAAATGCTGGAGTCTTATAATGCAGATGTTTATGTAAAGGTAAATTTCAAGATCGACAAACTTTCAGCACTTGTCAAGTATATGACAAAGGATGAAAAAGAGATACCTAAAATAGGGAAACTACAGTTTGCTGAGTCACACAACCTGGTTAGCTACCTGGCGCCCAATCATTACACACAAAAGGTTCTGAAGGCAGAAAAATCCGGATCCGCTTTTGGCCCGGATGGCATCCCTGGCGTACAATTTTTGGCCTATAGTGTTTATGAGCCGAAATACGGTGACATCCCCTCTCCTTTGGGAAGGAGTGCCTTCTCTTATTACAACTTTTATCTCGCAGGAATCTCTGTCATGGGAAACTATTCTATTTACAAGATAAAAGTTAGTCCTAAAAGACCCGGCATTTTCTTCGAAGGTTATGTTTATATAAACAGCAGCAATTACTTTGTAAATAATCTTGACTGGAAGTTGGATGCCTCCTTCCAGAACTATACCCTGAAAATGGATTTTGATGTCTTCCAGGATGTAATAGCCTTGCCCAGCAGTTATTATATTGACTTCCACTTTGAAATGATGGGGAACAAACTTAGTGGCATGTCATCCAGCTCACTTAGATATACAACTTTGAAGCTTAACGAAAAAGCCCGGATTTACGCAAAAGAGTCAAAAAGTGATGAAATTCCTGCAAAAGCCGAAAAAAGGGCAAGCATTGTAAAAAAACAACAAAAGCTTGAAGATGAAGTAAGTAAACTCATGAATAAAAAAGAAATGTCATTAAAAGACATGAATAAGTTCATGAGGACCATGAAGAAACTTGACAAGGCAAGTGAGAAGGATACCTCAAAAAGCCTGGAAGTAAAAGACCCGGTTGTTGTAATAAAGGATAGTTTATATAATAAGCACGACACCCTTTACTGGCAACAGGTAAGGCCCGTAACACTATCCAGAGAAGAACGAGTAGCTGAACATGAGATAGATTCTGTGTACCGGGTAAAGTTATCTGATACTGTCGCCGGAAAGGCAAAAAAAGACAGCTTACACAAAGTGAAGTTCAGCGACCTAGTTACAAGAAGTTTATTGGGAGGCAACCTTCACAATGACTCAACTTATCAATTTCATGTATCAGGCTTACTTGGAAACAACACATATTTTACTGCTGTCGATGGCTTTACTCTTGGTGCTAGCTTTTCATATTCCCGATTCAGTGAGAAAAAAAACAAAAGAACAGAGGTGTCTTATACGCCGTCCTATAGTTTTATCCGCCAGGAACTTATGACAGAAGCAAGGATCGGGAGAACTTTCTCGCGAAAGAAACAAGCTTCTATCTTTATCGATGTATTTTCAAAAAGCCGGGATTTCAACACACAATATCCCGTTGATCTTTTTCTCAACAGCATTAGTTCGCTATTCCTCTTCGACAATAAAGTCAAACAAATCCATGACCAGGGTTTTAAAATCACCGGAAAACTTGAACTTACCAATGGTTTGATTTCAACAGCCAGGATTGAATACCACAATCGTGAAATCCTTGAAAACACTACGAATTATTCTTTTTCAAAAATTGACACCATTTACAAGCCGAATAACCCGCTAAATGTTTACCAAAGCAACCATCCTTTAGCGAATCATGAACAGTTTTTCTTGCAGTTTGGGCTTGAATATACCCATAGAAACAAATACATGATCAAGAATAACAGGAAACTGAATTTGGGCTCTTCTTATCCTGTACTTGGAGTCAATTACATACAGGGAATTGAAGGCATTGGGAAAAGTGCAAGTAATTTTAGCAGCGTGTCAATCAGCATAGAACAAAGAATAGACCTGGGTCTATTTTCTGAGATCTGGTACAAAGGGATTGCTGGGAATAGTTTTAATACAGACAATCTTCAAATTCCTGATTTTTATCACCCCAATGTGACTGCATTTGTTTTTGACTTCAGAGACACGAAGTCTTCTTTTTTACTCATGCCTTCTTATGTTTACAGCACCCCTTCCTGGTTTGTTGATACTCATTTTCATTACAAGTCATCCTGCCTGATCTTTAAAAGATTGCCATGGATTGGGGAAAAGCTTTTCACCGAGACTATTACATTGGCTTATTTCCACAGCGAGAAATATCCGAATTATATCGAAGCTGCCTACGGTTTTGGGAACATTCTCTTTGCAGGAAGCATCCAGGCTGTTGTTGGTTACGAAAACGGAAAATACAAGTCCTGGGGGATCAGGGCGTTCTTTGGGATTAAGTAGAGAACTGGGCGACAAGTCGAAGGATGATGCTTATTGGGTTACCTTCTCCAGCCGCTTTAATATCGTAAAGATAAAGGCCGCAGAAACGAGGCAACAAACTATAAAGATCAGCCAAAGCTGCCAAAGGTCAAGTTTGCCCCAGAAATCGCTGCCGATAAACAGCAACTTATTCCCTACTGCAGTTGCCAAAAGCCATCCACCTTGCATTAAACCCTGAAAACGGACTGGTGCCACTTTAGAAACAAAAGAAAGACCCATTGGACTGAGAAACAACTCTGCAATCGTCAGGATCAGATAGGAAGACATCAGCCAGTAAGGCATAACGCGAGAACTGTCGGGAACCGGATTATATTTTACGGCTCCGGCCGCATCTACAAATCTCAATTCATGTGGAGAGATGAGGTTGAGAGATGCAACTAAAATCACCACAAATCCTAATGCTGCGATGATCATTCCGATTCCGATTTTGCGCGGGGTAGAAGGCTCCATTTTCTTTTTATTCAGCCATGCAAAAACTGCCATAACGGCAAATGTCAGGGATACAATAAACAAAGGATTGAATGACTGAAATACCTCCGGAGAGATTGAATTCTGTGCACCGGCTTGTTTGTAAAAATAAGTACAGGCACTACCACCTGCTATAAGGAGGGCGCCTCCGCTCAGGCGTGAATTCATACTGCTCTTTTTACCCAAAAGAAGGAAGAATCCTGCCAGCAAAGCAATGACAGAAAGTATATTCTCTAGGGTAAAGAACATATAGGTAAATGGGGCAACTGTTTTAACAGTATAATCCCGGGCAAAAAATGTAAGTGTTAAGCCATTCTGATGGAATGACATCCAAAAGAAAACGACGACAATGAAGACCATAATTAAAGCAGAAACCCTTGGCTTTTCCTCTTTGGTGGCTACAGAAATGATATAGGTGATAAACCCGGCAAACAGTCCGAAAGCCAATCCGGTTTTATAATCTTTTACCAGATAAATGAGGAACGCGACAACTGCAAAAGCTGCGACACTAGCAACGATGGCCATGGGTTTGCGTTCAACAGCAGCATTTTTATCTTTTGCGACTTTTTCCTTATTGGGAAGGAGTTTACTAAAAAAGACATAGACGAGAAGTGATACTACCATGGCAATTGCAGCAACACCAAATGCATAATTGTAACCCCTGGAAAAAACGTCCAGATAATTTTGCGCGAAAGCAGTAAGGTTGGTTACCGGGCCGTTCATGCTAACCTGGTTGGCCAGCTCCTGGAATTTCACAGTGTCGGTGAGTTCCCCTTTTTGAAATTGATGACATAGCGCAGGGAGACTGCCATCATGTAAAAAGCCATTGCTTTTTAACCAGTAATTACGGACAGATGTTGCTGCAAATGGGGCAAAGAATGCACCAATGTTAATCCCCATATAAAAAAGCATATAAGCTGAATCACGCATGGAGGAATATTTGGGATCATCGTACAATTGTCCGACAACTGCCTGTAAGTTCCCTTTAAAAAGGCCATTACCGAAGGCAATCGTAAACAGCCCAATAACAGTAAGGGTTAGAGTCAGTCCTGGTACCGCCATAAGGCAATAACCGGCGAACATGACGATCTGACCAAAAAGTATAACAGTTTTGTACTTTTTTGTGGCATCAGCAAGGATACCGCCTAGCAAGGCAAACGCGTATATTGCAAAGTAGAAATTGCTATATATCTCACCGGCATCTCCTTCTGTCAGGCCATATTTGGCCTGTAAGAATAAAACGAGTATTGCCATCATGGTGTAGAAGCCGAACCGCTCCCCCATGTTTGCAAAAAAAGCAACAATTAAACCTTTGGGATGACCTTTTAACATATGTATTCGTTTTTTATGATTTTCAGTAAGCAAACATACGTATATTTGACTTTAAAATTACCTATTTATGGATCTTGCACATCTTCACCTTCTGTTCAGTCATCTTCCGATCTTCGGGTCAATCATTGGAGCTTTGGTTTTAGTCCAAGGTATCTTTACTAAAAGTCAATCTACTACCAGAGCTGCTTTAAGTATTTTTTTTATCTCTGCCATTGGAGCTGGAATAGCCTATCTGACTGGCGAGCCGGCTGCAGAAAAAGTGGAAAACCTGATGGATGTATCAAAAGCTGCAATTGAGGTTCATGAAGAATTTGCAGGTGTCGCACTGGCAGGAATGATCGTTCTTGGCGTTTTTGCCATCCTGGCTTATATTTTATCCTTTAAGAATCCTCCTTATTTTAAAAAACTAAGCCTGGCACTTCTTGTTGTTTCAATCATAAGCTTTGTGCTGGTTGCTCGCGTTGGTTATCTCGGAGGCCAGATCCGTCACCCTGACAACCCAGGTTCACGAACGATACAAAAAATCACCAACGATAGCCTGAAAGGGGCAGAAGACAAAGATAATGACAAGGATTGATTCACCTACCATAATATTTGTAACTGTAAACCAATATCTGAATTGCAACTATTCAGTATCAGGGTTGCCCCACTGCCATTGCTTGCCCTGTCGTAATAGTTAAGCCTTGTGAAATAGACTGAGATAAGCAGCTTTTTATGATATTTATACATAAGCTGCATAGCTGCTCGGCTTCCCTGACCGGACAATGCCTGGAAACTCCCACCAAATGAGCTATTACTACTACTTAAATATAGTCTTTCGAACCAGTCATCTGTGTCGAATAGCGTATAAGCAATCGAGAAATTGATTCTTTCTTTTTTATCAGTGAGCTTTAGCATTTGATGAATGAGCCAGCCCTGCCTCCAATTAGATAAACCTTGTCTGTCAGTAAGAAAATGAAGCTTCATTTCATATTTCAGGCTTGACCCAAAGTGCAGCCCCATTTGAACATCATATCTTTTCACTGTCTGAACTTTTGCAATGATTTCTGAACTTCCGCTTTGATTGGCTTCCCATTCTTTGTAGCCCATGCGAAACAGACATCGATCGCCATTACGCGCTGTCCAGACCAAACTGAGCGTACAGTAAGTATTGATTCCCGGGCCGTTTAGCGTGGACGAAGACAAACTCGTTGTGCGATGTTCTGTGGCAGCAACCCATTGAAAACGATCAGAAGTCTGAAACTTTAAACCAATCAACCATCCCTGGTTATTGGAACAAGTCGCTCCCTGGTAAGAAGTGCATAGCGCGCTTCCCCCCTGTGCAGAAGGGAAACTATGAAACTGAAAAGAGGCAGAGAAATTAGGTCTGAGCTTATTTTCAAACCCAAAAAGATAGCTTAAGTGATTACTTTTAAGGAGTGGACGGCTTAGTTCCCCATATATAAGATTGCTGCCCCTACGAAATTTAAAATCAGCCCCCAGTTTGTCGCTAAATATTTGCTTTCCCCTTATCAAAACTGAAAACAAAAATGATTTTCCTTTGAGAATCTCCACACTTGAACGAAAAACTCCGACCCCGATCTCAAGGTGGTTACCTCTGTATGAGGAATATGTTCCAAAACATGTTTGTGGGCTGAGTGATTGAGAATTAACACCAGCCGACGACAAGAACGTTATCATCTGAATTTTTTTCCACTGTAAGCCAGTCGCCAACCCACGAAAAAAAGGCCCTTCTGAAGTTCTGGAAACAGGATTGAGTCCGTGGGAAGAATTGATCCACCCGGCATTGGCTCCCATCGTGGTTATTGGCATATAGGCATTCCAGATCCAAAGACCTTGTCCAATAGATACCTGAAAATCGCCAACAATAAGCCTCTTTAAGATTCCTTTTCCCTGATAATCAAGGTATCCCGAATAGAAGTCAAACCCTTGTTTCTGCTTTCCTTGAAAAAATGACTCGCCAGGATCTTTTTCACCAGCTATTCCGCATGCGATTCCATTGGTGAGTTTCATATTATAACGCATTTTCATCCTGATAGGGCTGCCATTTTTTAATACGCTGTCAGCTTTTGATGTTGTCATGTAATCATTGAGACTCTCAAAATTGCTGTTGACACTGAATTTCAGGGATTGCTTGACTCTTGTTGAATACAAAACATCACGAGCCCAGGGCTGCGCTGGTTTTGTTTGCAAAGTTGTCACCATGCTGATTTGCCGAGCCAGGCTTAGATCAATCCCCTCAATAGCTATCAATTCGTAGATACTGAGAATGGGACCATAATCAACAAGGTACTGGAACACCTTGTTTATCTGTTCATGGTTTAGAAAATACAAACGTGCCAAGGCGATTGGATCCTTCTCATTCAGGCAGACCGGATCGAGCAACAAGCTCTCCCAGGCTTCGCTTTTATCATCCTCAGATAAGCTCTCGAGCTCTACTTCTGGCATAAATACCTGCTCCATTGGATATTCTATGATTGTTCCTGGGACATTTTGATTTTGAGCATCACAATATTTGGTGGCAGTAAAGTAGAAAATCACACCAAGTACAATTTGACACAATAGCGGATCAACAATTACTTTCAACTTTTTCATTTTTAAGCCCATTAGAAAAACCGGCAAAGAATCAATCCGGGGGAAAGCCCCAATACAGTATGGTAATTTGCATACGAATAAATCTGGCATTTCTTCAACTGTAAGCCCCACCCCACCTCTGTCTGCCATGGATTTGAATAGAATTTAATCCATGCTGTCGTTGAGGACCCTGGCCTGATACAGGCACCAAGCATCAAACATGGACGAAAAGACGATATTTTATGGATTTCAAGCAAAAGAACCCATTCAGGATCTGGCTGCCACAAAACACCCATTTCCACAGAAGCAGGTGTTAATTTTTGTTGTCTGAATTCATATGCTATAGGATCTTTTAGTAAGGCAGAGAATCTTATTTTTTTTCCAATTGCAGACTGGACACCAAGATCGAATGACATCGCGGATGCCTTGTAGTTCTCATCAGGTACTGACAAATGCCTGTATTTCAACTTTATGCCACATTGAATATTTGGCCCTAATTGTCGACCATAGCCAAAACTCAAATCCTGCCTGCAATAGAAAACAGGCCCTTTCTTTTCATAGACAATACAATATCCATCATTTTTCTTCCCTTTTTGGAATGAGAACCCAAGGTCGTTTAATTCTTTCGTGGCAAAGTGATTCTGAAAATTACACGCAAATGAAGCATTTTCAAGTAATGCTAAAGAAGCAGGATTGTAATACATCGCCAACGCTGGTCCTGACTGCAATCCTGGAAAAGATAAGGAAGGCGGGCTCTTTGGTTCCCCTGCATGATTTTGTCCAACGCCACTTACAATCGTAATTACGATGTAAATTATCACCCTCAGTCTGCCGTTCTTCCTTTCTGCACCGCCCCTCATCTTTTTCCTTCAGCTATTATATCCTTATATACGGAAAAAGGGGGGTGCAGTGGAAAAAAAATTGAATATATTTTTCAATCCGTACCTTTGTTGTGCGAAAAACACAGAATCCGAAAATACTTTTCCCATGATTATAATAAGCGGAGCTGCAGGATTTATCGGCAGTTGCCTCGTCAACAAGCTGAACAACAAAGGCCTTAAAAACCTTATCCTGGTGGATGATTTCACTAAAACAGAAAAGACGGCTAACCTGGAACATAAAAGTTTCCTGGAAAAGATTGACCGTAATATTTTTTTCGACTGGTTCGAAGCAAATGCAGATAAAGTAGAATTTGTGCTGCATATTGGCGCAAGGACTGACACTACTGAATTCGACAAATCCATATTTGACTTGTTGAATGTTAATTATAGCAAGAAAATATGGGAACTTTGCGCAACACACCAGATTCCATTGGTATATGCCTCATCAGCAGCAACCTATGGCCTTGGCGAGTTTGGCTACGCAGATGATCACAGCCTTATTCCTTCCTTAAAGCCATTAAACCCATATGGAGATTCTAAAAATGAGTTTGATAAGTGGGCCTTGCAGCAACCGCAATGTCCGCCTTTTTGGTTTGGCTTAAAGTTTTTTAATGTTTATGGTCCAAATGAATACCATAAGGGTCGAATGGCATCGGTAATTTTTCATGCGCACCGGCAGATCCTGGAAAACGGAAAAGTAAAACTTTTTCGTTCTCACCGACCGGATTTTGAAGATGGAAAGCAGTTACGAGATTTCATTTATGTAAAAGACCTGTGTGATGTTATTTTTTTCCTGATGCATCATAACGACAACTCAGGGATTTATAACTTGGGAACGGGCAAGGCCAGGAGCTTTGCCGACCTGGCTACCGCCACATTTCATGCGATGGACAAACCCGTTAATATTGAGTTTATCGACACTCCGGAAGACATACGCGACAAATACCAATACTATACAGAGGCTGACATGAGCAAACTTCTCGGAATCGGTTACAATTTCCCATTTTATACACTGGAAGAGGGTATTGAGGAATATGTAAGGGAGTATTTGCTATACCATAAATACTGCTGAGTTTCCAGCCGCAATCCCTGTCAGGGCGGAGCATAGGTGGGAGGCAGTAGTTTTAAAGCTCTTTCTTCATCTCCACCAAAAATGCCCGGATCTTTTCAAGTGATTCTATTGCATCAACAGAAACTGTTGTGCTTTCCGTACCTTCTTTGAGTTTATCCTTCGCCCCTTGTAATGTAAATCCACGCTCTTTTACGAGGTGGTAGATGGCTTTTAGATTTTGAATGTCTTCTTTTGTAAAGAGACGGTTCCCCTTTTTATTTTTGCTTGGTTTGAGGATGTCAAACTCTTTCTCCCAAAAACGGATCAAGGAGGTATTTACTGCGAAAATTTCGGCGACTTCGCCAATGGTATAATACAGTTTTTCTATTTCCTTTTCTTTGTATGGCATGTTCATGTAAAACTTAGGAAAGTGACTGTGTTACCTTCGATGAGACTTCAAGTACTCTTTTGTAATCTTCCGGTGTGAGGTCGTTAAAGAAGAAGTTAACCGGATTTATCTTTTTCCCGTTTTTGATGACTTCATAATGAAGGTGAGGTGCAACAGCCAAACCCGTACTTCCGACATAGCCTATCACCTGTCCGCGCTTCACCCGAACGCCGGGTCTTACAGCTACCCTGCTCAAGTGACCATAAAGAGTTTCATATCCAAAACCATGATTCAGGACAATAGAGATCCCATAACCACTTGCCCCGGCATTGGCAGGCTCTACCATTCCGTCTGCCGTGGCATAAACAGGAGTGCCGCGCGGTGCAGTAAAATCGATGCCGGTATGCATACGAAGCGTCTTATAGATGGGATGAATCCGGAATCCATAGCCAGAAACGATACGGTCGATCCCATTTTTCAAGGGAACAATAGCGGGTAGACTTGCTAAAATGGTTTCCTTATTCTTAGCCAAAGAGAAGACCTCATCAAAAGACTTTGACTGGACATATATCTCACGTGACAATCTATCCAGTTTTTTAGCTGTTTCGAGGATTGCCCCTGAATTATCATAACCCTCCAGGTTGGCATATCTGTTGGCGCCGCCGATAGAAGCCTTCCGCACTGAGCCCGGGATGGGTTCAGCCTCGAAGATAACCCTATAAATATTGTCGTCTTTATCCTGAAGATCCGCCACAACTTTATTAAGTTGTTCGAGCCGGTCGTTCATTATCTTGTATTGTAATTTATACTGATCAATTTCACGTTGCTGAGATTTCTCCTTTGGCGATGAAAAGAAATTGTAAGCGACGAGGATAACCAGGCCTGAGAAAGCGGTTGCTGTAGCCACATATGACAGGAATTTCTTCAAACGGTCACGCCACCTCAGTTGAGCTTTCTCAAAGGTGAGTGATTTGGGATTGAAGTGATATTTTACCTTGGCCATAGGGCTTTTTCGATGAAAAGGCTTATAAATAAAGGGGTTGAAACTTTCACACCCCATGCAAAATTAAAGAAATAATCTAAATTTGCAATCTTTTTACTTAGGCATTTTCCTATATCACATTGAAGCTATCGCATGACTTCCAAAGAAATACGTCAGAAATTCCTGGATTTTTTTCAGGAAAAAGAACACCAGATCGTCCCCTCAGCACCCATGGTGGTCAAGAATGACCCTACCCTGATGTTCACCAATGCAGGGATGAATCAGTTTAAGGATTTTTTCCTGGGAAACGCTGTTTCTCAATATCCACGCATCGCAAATACACAAAAGTGCTTACGCGTTAGTGGTAAACATAACGACCTCGAAGAAGTTGGCCACGATACATACCACCATACTATGTTTGAGATGTTGGGGAACTGGTCATTTGGCAATTACTTCAAAGAAGAAGCAATCGCTTGGGGCTGGGAACTACTCACTGAACGCTTCGGTATTGACAAAGACTGTTTGTATGTCACCGTTTTTGGCGGTGATACGGAAGACGGACTTCAGAAAGACCATGAATCCTATGACTTCTGGAAAGCATTCATCGCTGAGGACCGCATTCTTTCAGGCAGCAAAAAAGATAACTTCTGGGAAATGGGCGACAGCGGGCCTTGCGGACCTTGTTCAGAGATCCATGCCGATATCCGTTCAGCGGAAGAAAAAGCGAAAACACCTGGACATCTACTTGTCAATGAAGGACATCCGCAGGTCATAGAAATCTGGAATCTCGTTTTCATTGAATACAATCGCTTGTCGAATGGAACACTGATGCCTTTACCTGCAAAACATGTTGATACAGGAATGGGCTTCGAACGACTTTGTATGGTTTTACAAGGACGCCAATCCAATTACGATACTGATGTTTTTCAGCCTCTCATCCAAAAACTGGCAAAAATGGCTGGCATGACGTATGGACAGGATGTTAGCTCCGACATAGCGATGCGCGTCATCGCGGATCATTTAAGAGCGATCAGCTTCTCTATTGCTGACGGGCAGTTGCCTTCCAATGTAAGAGCAGGTTATGTCATTCGTCGTATTCTCAGGCGGGCAGTACGTTATGGCTATTCCTTTCTTAACTTCAGGGAGCCCTTTATCAACCAACTTGTTCCTATTCTCGTTGAGCAGATGGGTGACATCTTTACGGAATTAAAAGGCCAGAGAGACCTCATTATGAAAGTCATAGCCGAGGAAGAATCCAGCTTCCTGCGTACGCTCAGTACCGGTATTCTGCGTTTTGAGAATTATATGAATAGTCATCCGGATCAAAAAGTCATGGATGGGAAATTTGCTTTCGACCTATTTGACACTTATGGTTTTCCTATCGATCTGACGCAGCTTATGGCAAGGGAAAACGGGGTGGACGTTGACATGGATGGCTTTCAAAAAGGCATGGAAGAACAGAAAAGCCGATCTCGCCATGCTGCAGAAGTTGATACAGGTGACTGGGTAGAATTAATCCCGATTAAAGAAACCATCTTCACAGGCTGGGACAGCATACAGGAAGAAATAAAGATCAGCCGATACCGACAGGTCAATGCCAAGGGAAAGAAAAGCTACCAGCTCGTCTTTGACCGGACCCCCTTTTATGGTGAAGCCGGTGGCCAGGTTGGTGATACAGGTATCATCCAAACGGTTCATGAGACGATCCCAATTATTGACACCGTGAAGGAAAATAACCTGATCATTCATATTGCCGAACAACTGCCAGAAGAGCCCGGCAGGACTTTCTTGGCCCTGATTGATCTTGAAAAAAGGAAAAGCATTGCCCGCAACCACAGCGCAACCCACCTGATGCACAAAGCCCTGCGGGAAGTGTTGGGAACTCATGTCGAGCAAAAAGGCTCTTTAGTCAATAGCGAGAGACTGCGGTTCGACTTCTCTCACTTTCAGAAAGTCAGTGATGAAGAGATCCGTGAAGTAGAACGGAAAGTCAACCGGATGATTCGTGAAGACATCGAGAGAGTTGAGATGCGCTCAGTGCCAATGGACGAAGCCCGTAACTTAGGAGCCATGGCGTTGTTTGGCGAGAAATACGGGGAAACGGTACGTGTGATCAAATTCGGAGACTCTCTTGAATTATGCGGAGGTACACATATTTTAAGTAGTGGCGAGATCGGGTTGTTCAAGATCGTTTCAGAAGGAGCCATTGCAGCAGGGATCCGAAGGATAGAGGCTGTCAGTGGAGAAGCTGCAGAACAAAGAGTCTATGACCAGGAAGACATTATTGATCATTTGAAGCAAATTTTCAAAGGCAGCAAAGACCTGGCCAGGTCTGTCACAACATTATCTGATGAAAACAGTGAGTTGCGAAAACAAATTCAGGAGATGAACCGCCAGAAGGCACTTGGAATGAAAGAAGAACTTCGTGGTCAGCTGAAAGAGATAAAGGGCGTGAATTTCCTTGCATGCCAAGTCGATCTGGATACACAGGGAATTAAAGACCTGACTTTTGATCTGAAAGCTACGACTGAGAACCTATTCCTTGTATTGGGTTCAAACTATGACGGCAAGTCTAACCTTACAGTGGCCATCTCAGACAACTTAGTCGAAACAAAAGGACTTGATGCCGTGAAAATCATACGAGAACTGGCCAAAGACATCCAGGGCGGCGGTGGCGGTCAGGCAAATTATGCTACGGCAGGGGGCAAAAGGCCTGAAGGCCTTGAAACCGCGTTGAACAAAGCGATTGGTTTTCTTGAAAAATAAATAAAGAAAATGCATTCAGCCTAAACATTTTCCTTCTAAGCGTGTTCTAATTGGGAATTCAATGTCAGCATGAAGGAAGCGCATTACTCTATAAAAGACCTGGAAAAGCTCACCGGAATTAAGGCTCATACCTTAAGAATCTGGGAGAAGCGTTATGGAATTTTGCAGCCTGAAAGAACGCCGACGAATATCCGCTATTATTCAGATTTCGATTTAAAAAAACTATTCAACATTGCCTTGTTAAATAAGCAAGGTTTTAAAATTTCTTTGCTTGCCAAGCTAAGCGACGAGACCTTAAATGAAAAAGTTGTCTCTTTGTCTCAAGCGGATACCAATGACAATCAGCAGTTAGATTCATTATTGTCAGCCATGGTTGAACTTGATGAAATCAAATTCGAGAAGTTATTGAGCAAAGCGATCATGAATCTTGGCTTTGAGGAAACTCTTGTCAAGGTTATTCAGCCTTTGTTTGAAAAGGTAGGACTACTTTGGCAAACTGGTGCAGTAAATTCAGCCCAGGAACATTTTCTTTCGAATCTGATCCGGCAAAAAGTCATTGTAGCCATTGACGGGATCATGGTTAATTCAGTCCCTAATGCCAAAACCTTTTTCATGTTTTTAAGAGACGGGGAATGGCATGAGTTGGGTTTGCTGATCCTTGCTTATATCGTAAAAAAGTCAGGCCACAAGCTAGTCTATTTTGGTCAGTCTTTGCCCCTGGATTGTCTTTCTGAAGCCATCAAAAGTAACAATCCCGATTACCTTTTAACTTCCATCACTTCCAGCTTGCAAGTCACGCTCGCCTTTGATTTCATTCAAGAATTAGCGATGAAGTTCCCTGAGAAAGGGCTCTATATCACTGGTGCACAAATCAAGAATCAGCAAGTGGAATACCCTGATAATGTGAAAATCATCTTCTCAATTCCTGATTTTAAGTTGGAATTGGTCTCCCTTTCCTGATTTTTTCAATTTTTCTTTTTGTTCAACCAAGGCCTGAATCATCGGGAAGTTGTTGTATTTCAATATTTTCGCACTCTAATACTTAATTTTTGACCTAGCTCTTGTTTAACATTCATATATTTTTGTTCAATATTGTTTGTAAATATTTTAAATACTATTTATCTGTTTTTCTGATTGTTACAGTTTTTTATTATTTTTATTTAAACTTAATTTAAATAAAGTGTTGAATCTTTAGAATCCCGCTTTATATTTGCTCAAGAAATTTGAACAAAAAATCTGATACTATGACAGCCATTGAATTTCAATACAAATTAACAGGTCTTAAAGACAACCTACAATATTTTGCTTATACCCTCACCTCAAACCAGGAAGATGCCAAGGACCTGGTTCAGGATACATTTCTAAAGGCATTGCTAAACCGTGACAAATTTGAAGACGACAGCAATATGAAGGCATGGACATTTACCATCATGAAAAACACCTTTATCAATAACTATCGCAGGAATGTCAGGACAAATGCATTGATAGATACTACAGAAGATTTATATTTTCTTAACCTTCCCAAGGAAGCAGGCATTCCATCACCGGAATCTCAGCTTTCTCTAAAAGATGTTCAAAAGACAGTGAAGAAGCTGGATGAAGATCAGCGCATTCCTTTTGAGATGCATACTGAAGGATATAAGTATAAAGAAATCGCCGACCATCTGCAGATTTCGATTGGGACTGTAAAAAGCCGAATCTTTTTTGGACGAAAGAAGATGATGGATAACCTTAGAGGTGTTCATTTGACACAATAATCAATTTCTTTGAAGCCCGGCGATTTTCCGGGCTTTTTTTGTATGGCTTAAATTTCTATCTTTGAGTTTTACAAACTATTGATCTCTACCATGGTTTACATCACACGCCGTGAGCATTTTAATGCAGCCCACAGGCTTTTTCGACCTGATTACTCAGATGAAAAAAACAAGGACATCTTTGGGAAGTGTTCTAACCCAAACTGGCACGGACATAACTACACCTTGTGGGTAACAGTAAAGGGAGAATTAAATCCTGAGACAGGTTTTGTCGCCGATCTGAGAAGCCTGTCTGAATTGGTTCGTGAACGTATTCTTGACAAACTGGATCATAAAAACATCAATCTTGAAGTTGATTTCATGCAGGGGAAACTCGCATCAACTGAAAACCTGGCAATTGCTATATGGAATGAACTCTCAAAATCAATAAGTGAGATTGGGGCCCAACTTCATTGTGTTAAAATAGAAGAAACTGAAAACAATTCCGTAGAATATTACGGCTAAATACTGCCCTATGAAAAAATCTGAACTGCAACAAATGCTCCAGGAGAATATGATGGATGGCTACCATAAGCTGGAGTTTTATAATACAGATAATATCGAAAAGCTTCAACAAAATTATCGTGAGATTATTGAATTGTTAGGAGAAGACGTCCACAGGGAAGGCCTGCAAGATACACCGGTGCGGGTGGCAAAAGCCATGTCATACCTAACCCATGGATATAATGTAGATCCTGAGAAAATTTTGCGCTCTGCTATGTTCCTGGAAGATTACCAGGAAATGGTTATCGTGAAAGACATCGAAATTTATAGCATGTGCGAACATCATATGCTTCCATTCTTCGGAAAGGCTCATGTTGCCTATATCCCAAACCGTCATATCGTCGGCCTGAGCAAAATCCCCCGTATCGTGGATGCCTTTGCCCGCCGACTCCAGGTACAGGAACGACTGACAACACAAATCAAAGACTGTATTAACAACACATTAAAGCCTTTAGGCGTGGCCGTTGTCATTGAAGCCGTGCATATGTGCATGGCCATGCGTGGCATTCAAAAACAAAATTCTGTAACGACTACTTCTGATTTTATCGGGGCTTTTACCGCCGAAAAAACCAGGGCAGAATTTATTCACCTCATCGGGTCACGCCTTCATTAAAATTATTTCCAAATTGTGGTTTTGCATACCATCTTAAGGTATGCAGCGTTAATCTTTTCCCAAAAAGGAAATTTACTATCTTTGCAAGCGCAAATTAATTTGCATTAAAAAACATATTTAGCTATGTATCAAGACAATAAAGAAACCGCAATTTACTCAGGACAAAACGCAAGCCTCAGCCTTGCGAGAAATTTCATTGCCAGTGTCTTCTCCTGGATGTTCCTGGCACTTCTTCTGACTGCCGCTACTTCTGTATATTTTGCCAGCAGCAACCTATTGGGTTACCTTGTCAGTACCACCGGGATGACTACCCTTGGGTATGTGGTATTGTTTGCCCCGCTTGGACTGGTCCTTCTAATGTCAATGGGATTCCAGCGACTGAGTCTACCTGTTATCATCCTTTTATTCATTGCCTATTCTATCCTCATGGGCATGAGCCTCAGTTTTATCTTCCTGGTATATTCTCTAGGTTCAATTTTTCTCACTTTTGCCATTACCGCCGGCATGTTCGGAATCATGGCCGTCACAGGTTATACAACCAAGACCGATCTTACAAAGTTCGGCTCATTGATGTTTATGGGGCTGATTGGTATCGTAATTGCAAGCCTCGTGAATATGTTCATGCACAGTGGCACCATGGATTACATCATCAGTTTTATCGGAGTTTTGGTTTTCACCGGGCTGACTGCTTATGATGTTCAGAAACTGAAACGTATCGGGAGCGGCGCTGAATTCGGCACTGCCAATACCAAGAAACTTGTGATTATGGGCGCTTTAACCTTATACCTTGACTTTATTAATCTTTTCCTTTTTCTACTGCGTTTCTTCGGTGATCGCAAGTAATTAGCATCTCAAACTTTACTATATGAAAGCTTACGTATTCCCCGGCCAGGGTGCTCAGTTTGTGGGCATGGGCAAAGATTTGTACGAAAACAGCATCCTTGCCAAAGAAATGTTTGAGAAAGCCAATGAGATCCTTGGCTTCCGGATTACAGACCTCATGTTCTCGGGCACCGATGAGGATCTGCGCCAGACAAAGGTCACCCAGCCTGCCATTTTTCTGCATTCTGTTATCCTGGCCAAAACCTTAAGTAATTTTGAGCCTGACATGGTTGCCGGCCATTCACTGGGAGAGTTTTCTGCACTTGTCGCCAATGGCTCACTTTCTTTTGAAGACGGACTGAGACTGGTCTATGCCCGTGCTATGGCTATGCAAAAAGCCTGCGAAGCCGAGCCTTCCACCATGGCCGCTATTCTTGGACTTGATGATAAAATTGTTGAAGAAGTTCTTGCAACCATTACTGATGAAGTGGTGGTTCCTGCCAATTATAACAGCCCGGGACAATTGGTCATCTCCGGTTCAATCGCTGGCATCGATCTTGCCTGTGAAAAGCTGAAAGCCGCCGGGGCCAAGCGTGCCCTTCCACTTAAAGTTGGCGGTGCTTTCCATTCTCCCCTGATGGAGCCTGCCCGAAAAGAACTGGCAGCTGCAATCGAAGCCACCCAATTTAACACGCCACTGTGCCCCGTCTACCAGAATGTCAACGCAAAACGCGTCACTGACCCTGCTGAAATAAAGGAAAATCTTGTGAAACAGCTTACATCACCGGTACGTTGGACACAAATTGCCCAGGCAATGATCGCTGATGGAGCCAGAACTTTTATTGAAGTTGGGCCCGGAACTGTACTCCAGGGACTGGTGAAAAAAGTTGACGCTACAGTCGAAACAATGAGTGCATAAGTAAAATCAAGCCTGGCTTACCAATCATTTAATCATTGAACAATGATCAAATCTACGACTAGAATCCTGCGGCAAATCCTTACAATAATTCTGCTTAGCTTGTTCTTCCTATCTGCCCAGTCACAAATTTTAAAACCTGTGAAATGGTCGTACGATAAGAAAAAACTCTCTGATACAGAGTATCTTCTTATTTTCAAAGCCAACATCGAAACCACCTGGCATCTGTATTCGCAGATCACGCCTCCCCCACCTGATGGCCCCCTGCCAACGGTTTTTACCATTAAAAAAAGCAAAGACTTTGCCCTAATTGGAAAAACTACTGAGCCAAACACCAAGTCCCATTACGACCCGGTGTTTGAACAAAACATCAAGTCTTTTGACAAAGAGGCTGTCTTTACTCAGAAAATTAAAGTACTTAGCAACAAGCCCTTCACGATCACAGGCATGGTGGAGTTCCAGGCGTGTGATGAGTCAAAATGCACTTCAGGTGATGATGAATTCAGCTTTAGCCTGGAAGGCTCCAAAACAGCTGTTGCAGACAATACGCAGGCCGCAACAACAGCTGCTGTAGTTGCACAAGCTGCTCCGGCAACACCACAAAACGCGGATACCTCCAAAGAATCTGCAAAAGAAATTCAAAAGGTTGAACTCAAATCCGCACAGGCTTCGCCTTATGAAAAGATCAACAAATCACTTTGGACTTTATTTTTCTTCAGCTTCCTGGCCGGACTTGCAGCTATTCTGACTCCCTGTGTTTTCCCGATGATCCCGATGACAGTTTCTTATTTCATGAAGGACAAGCACAAAGCCAAAGCCAAACTTGAAGCCTTGGTATTTAGTGCCTCCATCGTCGCGATTTACACCATCATCGGAACACTTGTGGCTGTTACTTTAGGGGCGAATTTCGCCAACTTCCTGAGTACACACTGGATCCCGAATGTACTGTTTTTCCTGATTTTTCTAATATTTGCGGCATCGTTCTTTGGAATGTTTGAGATCACCCTGCCCAGCTGGATGATCAACAGCTCCGACAAACAAGTTGACAAAGGCGGGTTGCTTGGTTCATTTTTTATGGCATTTACGCTTGTTCTTGTCTCGTTTTCCTGTACAGGGCCAATTGTTGGGGCTATCCTGGTAGCCTCGGCCGGAGGGAAACTATTGGAACCCATCATTGGGATGTTTGGATTCTCACTAGCCTTCGCCCTACCCTTTGGAGTGTTTGCCTTCTTCCCACATTGGCTCAAAGGATTGCCAAAATCAGGTGGCTGGCTGAATTCAGTAAAGGTAGTACTTGGCTTCCTGGAGCTTGCCTTGGGTCTGAAGTTCCTGAGTATTGCCGATCAGACTTATCATTGGGGCATCCTTGACCGTGAAGTTTACCTGGCATTCTGGATCGTGATTTTCTTCCTGATGGGCTTGTATTTACTTGGTAAACTCAAATTTGCCCATGACAGTGATGTAAAGCATATCAGTGTCCCTCGACTTTTAATGGCAATTGTCACTTTTACCTTTGTCGCATATATGATTCCTGGTATGTGGGGAGCACCCTTAAAATCATTATCCGGCTACTTACCCCCAACAACCTCCCAGGATTTCGACATCAATGCAATTGTTAGGGAAAGCCCTGGAAGTGCCGGAACTTCAACGACACCCTCTACGCTTTGTGAAACACCAAAATATGGTGATTTCCTGCACCTGCCCCATGGATTAAGTGGTTATTTCGACTATGAACAAGGACTCGCCTGTGCCAAAAAACAACACAAACCTGTCTTCATAGATTTCACCGGTCATGGTTGTGTGAACTGTCGTGAGATGGAAGCCAATGTATGGTCAGCGGCCCCTGTGATCCAAAGAATGCGTGATGACTATATCATTATTGCTCTGTATGTCGATGACAAAACAGACCTTCCTGAAAATGAATGGATCACGTCCAAGGTCGATGGAAAAGTAAAAAAGTCTGTAGGCAAGAAATACGCTGATCTTCAGATTTCCCGCTTCAATGTGAACTCCCAGCCTTATTATATCCTCCTGGATGACAATGGACAACTTCTTGTCCCACCAAGAGCCTATGACCTCGATGTCGATGCCTTTGTAAAGTTTTTGGATGCCGGGAAGGCAGAGTTCTCTAAACGATAAGCATCACACTCTTTAGACTGTTTCTAATTTCACAATAAACAGATCATAACCGGTATAAAAGCGTAATTTTGTAGGACAAATCCTTTATTCTAAGGGAGAAACATCTAAAATCTTACAGCCATGAGCGACATGCCCTACAAAGACGCATTATCCTACCACGAAATGGGTAGGCCAGGAAAAATCGAAGTAGTACCAACGAAACCATATGCTACACAGCGTGACTTAAGTGTAGCCTACAGTCCGGGAGTCGCTGAGCCTTGTCTTAAAATACAGGCAAATCCGGATGATGTTTATAAATATACTGCAAAAGGTAATCTTGTGGCTGTAATTTCAAATGGGACTGCTGTTTTAGGCCTGGGAGATATTGGCACTGAAGCCGGAAAACCTGTTATGGAAGGGAAAGGCTTACTTTTTAAAATCTTTGCAGATATCGATGTTTTTGACATCGAAATTGACTGTAAAGACGTCGATAAATTGGTTGAGACAATCATCAACATCGCGCCAACTTTTGGCGGAATCAACCTTGAAGACATCAAAGCCCCTGAGTGTTTTGAAGTTGAAGACCGCGTAAAAGCAGCCTTGAAGATCCCTGTCATGCATGATGACCAGCATGGCACTGCGATCATCACCTCTGCCGGTTTACTGAATGCTATAGAGATTACAGGAAGGGATATTTCCAAGATTAAAATCGTAGTTAATGGCGCTGGTGCCAGTGCAATTTCCTGTTCCAGGCTGTATATCAAATTGGGGGTAAAGCCGGAAAATCTGGTGATGTTCGACAGCAAAGGCGTACTTTACAAAGGACGAACCGACCTGAATAAGTCCAAACTTGAGTTTGCCACTGACAAGAACTTTGCTTCCCTGGTAGAAGCCATCAAAGGAGCAGATATGTTCCTGGGTCTGAGTGTTGCCGGTGTTCTGAAAAAAGAATGGCTGCATACCATGGCGCCCCGTCCGATCATCTTCGCCTTAGCAAATCCGAACCCGGAAATTTCATATAACGATGCCATTTCTTCCCGTGACGATATCATTATGGCGACAGGGCGTTCTGATTATCCCAACCAGATTAACAATGTACTGGGCTTCCCCTATATTTTCCGCGGCGCACTTGACGTTCGTGCTACTGCAATTAATGACGAAATGAAACTGGCGGCTTCACTTGCCCTGGCAGAACTTGCAAAAATGCCAGTTCCTGACGAAGTAAATATCGCATATCATACGACGAATATGCATTTCGGGGAGCAATATATCATCCCAAAACCTTTTGACCCAAGACTCATCACCCATGTGGCCCCCGCTGTGGCAAGAGCTGCCATGGAAACAGGAGTTGCCCGCAAACCAATTGAAAACTGGGACGCGTATAAGGAAGAATTGGCCAAAAGACTTGGCACCAGCAATCCTATTGTCCGTCAAATTAAAAACAGGGCAAAACAGGATCCAAAACGTGTTGTATTTGCTGAAGGGGAAAACTATAAGATGCTCAAAGCTGCAGAGATCTGCATGACCGAGGGTCTTGCCATCCCAATCCTTTTAGGGAATGTGGAATTCATCAACGAGCAAATCAAGGAAATGTCGCTCGAGCTTGATGGCGTTGAGATCATTGATCCAAAATCTAAAGAAAACAAAGCCAAAAGAAATGAATATGCTGAGCTCCTTTTCCAAAAACGTCAGCGTCGCGGAATTACCATGACAGCTGCCCAGGACCTGATGCTTCACCGTAACTATTATGCCCCAATGTTGGTTGAAACCGGCTTTGCCGATGCGATGATCTCCGGACAAACCCGTAATTATCCTGACACCATCCGTCCTGCACTACAGGTTATTGGAAAAAAACCGGGTGCCAGCATCGTTTCAGGTATGTATATCATCAACACCAAAAAAGGACCATTTTTCTTTGCCGATTGCACTGTCAATAAAAACCCATCTGCCGAACAATTGGTTGAGATCACCTTACAAACGGCTTATGCCGTAACCCAATTCAATATGGTGCCTAGAATTGCCATGCTGGCTTATTCTAACTTTGGCTCTAACGATGGTGATGTTCCCCGTAAAATCAGGGATGCCGTTTCTATCCTTCACCAGGAACATCCTGAATTAATTGTCGATGGTGAGGTCCAGGCCAATGTCGCATTGAACAGCGAATTGATGAAGGAAGAATTCCCCTTCTCCAAACTCGCCGGAAGTGCTGCTAATACTCTTATTTTTCCATTCCTTTCTGCAGGAAATATCGCTTATAAACTGATGCAGGAGATGGCAAAATTCGAGGTGATAGGCCCGGTGCTCAACGGTCTTGACAAGAGTGTTCACGTTCTTCAGCTTGGCAGTAGCGTTTCCGAGATTGTGAATATGGTAACGATTGCTGTGCTTGACGCACAGTGTGTAGAAAATAGGAAAAATAAGACCGGAAAGTGTCGCTAATTTTAGAAAAAATTATCTACATTTGTGCATGTTTTTAAGAAATTGTTAATCAGCGATTTAACCAAAATTAATTATGAAGAAGATCACTGTTATCGGTGCCGGTAATGTCGGTGCCACTGTTGCAAATGTAATTGCGCACAAAGATTTAGCGAGGGAAATTGTCCTTGTGGATATCAAAGAAGGCGTTGCTGAAGGCAAGGCTTTGGATATCTGGCAGACGTCTTCCATTCAAAACTTCAACACCCGTGTTGTCGGAGTTACCAATGACTATCTAAGGACAAAAGGTTCCAGCATCGTTGTTATTACGTCTGGAGTTCCCCGTAAACCCGGTATGTCAAGAGACGATTTGATTGCTACCAATGCCGGTATTGTAAAGGAAGTCACTGAAAAAGTGATCCGTTATTCACCGGAAGCAATTATCATCGTAGTATCCAATCCATTGGATGTCATGACCTATTGCGCTTACCTGGCAGCCAACAAAGACTCCCGCAAGGTGTTCGGAATGGCTGGGATCCTCGACACAGGTCGTTATCGTGCTTTCATGGCCAATGCTTTGGATGTTTCCCCAAAAGACATCAACGCGATGTTACTGGGTAGCCACGGTGACTCGATGGTTCCGCTGCCCCGTTACACTTCCGTTGCTGGTATCCCTGTCACCGAACTCCTCAACAAGGAAGAAATCGACAAAATCGTGGAACGTACCCGTAAAGGTGGTGGCGAGCTTGTCACACTGATGGGAACTTCAGCCTGGTATGCTCCGGGTGCTGCTGCCGCCCAGATGGTGGAAGCCATCGTAGACAACCAGCGCAGGATCTTCCCGGTTTGCGCTTACCTCCAGGGTGAGTATGGCCTGAAAGATGTCTATGTAGGTGTTCCTGTTATCCTGGGTTCCGGTGGTATCGAAGAGATCATCGAGCTGAAACTCAACAAAGACGAGACAAAGATGCTCAAGGAATCTGCGGATTCCGTGAAATCGATGATGAAGGCGCTGGATGATATGAAGTTGTTCTAAGAGTACCTTTTTAATTAAAAAATACCGCGCGGGGAAACCTGGGCGGTATTTTTTTTTGGTTTTCGGCTGAGGGCTGTTAGGCTGAGGGCTGAGGGCTGTTAGGCTGAGGGCTGAAGGCTGGTTCCGGTCCCTGAGCTTGTCGAAGGGTTGGGCAGAAGTCATCCTGAGCGGAGTCGAAGGATGGCTTGGGTGGCTGAGGGCTGTTAGGCTTAGGGCTGAGGGCTAGTTCCGGTCCCTGAGCTTGTCGAAGGGTTAGGCTGAGGGCTGAGGGCTGAGGGCATTGCTGTATTAATTTGACATTTGTTTTAATGAAATTTTAAAAAAAATGAATATATTTTTCCACTGAGCCCCTGTTTTTTCGTATAGAGAAGTGTGGAAGTTCAACGATTGTTTAAAGACTTCTTCTGTTAAGGATGAGGGATCACAACAAATTGAGGGCATTCAAATTGGCGGATGAAATTGCGGTGATGACCTATCAAGTCACCCGCGATTTTCCAAAAGATGAGTTATATGGGTTAACATCTCAAATGCGAAGAGCAGCAGTTTCGATACCATCGAATATCGTAGAGGGTTCAAGTTGAAAAACCCAATCGGAATATTGCCGCTTCCTAGAGATCGCATTTGGTTCGTTACGGGAATTACATTATCAATTTACCCTGGCGATGCGACTTGGTTATGTCACAAATTCAAAGGGTCCCGAATATCTCATAAAAATCCAGGAAACCGAAAAAGTCCTTAACGCCCTAATCTGCTCCCTCCGCACATTCTAACAGCCTTCAGCCTAACAGCCTTCAGCCCTCAGCCTAACAGCCCTCAACCGAGTCTGTTTACAATCCAAATTAATAATCTTAAAAACATAGGCAACCATTCCAATTATTTGTGTCTCTTTGAAACGAGGCAACACAAGTAATTCTACCATGCACTTATTTGAGTAACATGAGAAAAGATATTTTAATTCTGTTATTTTTTAATAGTATTTACTCAATATGTTTTGCTCAGGCCCCGAATTGGCTCTGGGCAAAAAGTTCAAATAACACAGGTTTTGTCAGGGCTTTTTCTGTAGCAGTAGACGTTTCAGGCAATTCCTATGTCACAGGGTATTTTGAATCTTCTATCGTTAATTTCGGTCCTTTTTCTTTAAGTAATGCAGGCTATGTTGATTTGTTTCTTGTAAAATATGATGTGGCGGGTAATGTGTTATGGGCAAAAAGTGCCGGAGGCACCAATTTAGATGATGCATATTCCGTTGTCGTTGATGTATCGGGAAATTCCTATGTAACAGGACGGTCTTATAGTTTAACGATGAGGTTTGACACCATTACACTGACAACGACAGACGCAAACCCTGTTTATTTGTTTCTTGCAAAATATGATGCTTCAGGAAATGCGCTGTGGGCAAAAAAAATTGGTGGAGAAGATGATGATGCTCCCCCTTCCGTTGCAACAGATTTTTTTGGGAACGCGTATATGACAGGTGGTTTTGTAAGTGACACCTTGATTGTTGACCAAGACACATTGATAAATAATGGTTATGAAAACATATTCATTGTTAAATACAACGCATCTGGAAACGTGGTCTGGGCTAGAAGTGCTGGCGGAACAGGTGTCGAAAAAGCAAATTCCATTGCTGTAGACACATTTGGAAACGCTTATGTTGCAGGACATTTTCTTGACCAGAATGTAGTCTTTGGCTCCGACACATTGACAAACTGGGACTCATCCTATAAATTGTTCCTTGCGAAATATGATGCTTTAGGAAATGCACTTTGGGCAAGAAGTGCAATAGGTGCTTTATCTTATGGGGGACCATCAGTCGCTGTAGATGCAGTAGGGAATGTTTATGTGAGCGGTAGTTTCTTTGAAGGTGCAATGACATTCGACTTCATTACTATAGGGAACTATGGCCATGATGACATGTTTCTTGCAAAATATAACGCTGCGGGCTATATTCAATGGGCTAACTCTGCCGGGGGATCAGATTATGACAGGGCATATTCCGTTGTAGTTGATGCTTCTGGCAATTCTTATGTGACAGGAGCGTACTCAAGTGATAAATTAATCGCTGACGATGATACACTGGCAAATTTAAGTGCTCCTAATTCTGACATTTTCCTTGTGAAGTATAATGAACTTGGCAATGAAGTCTGGGCTAAATGTGTCGGAGGGACAGAAAATGACATCGGGTATTCCCTTGCTATGAACGCTTCAGGAAATCTCTATATTGCGGGATGCTATAATAGTCCAACATTAGCCTTTTGTTATGCTTCTTTTTTATCGAGTGCACAAGAATATGAAATGTTTCTTGCGAAATTAGATACCAGTATTTTTTCGGGGATAAATGAAATCAATGATCGATTTTTCACTTCGCTTTCTCCCAATCCGGCGATCAATCAAATCACCTTAGAAACTGACAAAAAAGCCACAATAGAAATTTTCAATATTGAAGGACAGCAAATAATATCCCTTATTGCGGACGGCATTGAAACTAGCATTGATATTTCGGATTTTGCAAGAGGGATGTACTTTGTGAAAGTGATGACTGGCAAAGAATTTTCAGTAAGGAAGTTTGTCAAGCTATAAGTGCATCGCTTTCATCACGTTCTAATTCTGGGATAGACTTAACAGAATATTATACGAATTGGTATTTTGTTTTTAATTCTTTGTGCATCCTTCGTGTAACCCTTGGTGCTCCTTTGTGCAACCACTTTTTAAGGGTTGGCACTAAGGCACACCATGGATTACCCAAAGTACCACCATCAGCCTAACCCTTCGACAAGCTCAGGGACCGGAACCAGCCTTCAGCCTAACAGCCCTCAGCCTAACAGCCTTTAAAACAGTTCTGAATGAGATCCAATTCGACCGAGTATAACAACAGAATCACCGAGATCAACCATATATATCAAACACAAGTCATTTGTAACATGGCATTCGTTCCATTGTTTTTTGTTTCCTTTAAGTTTATGATCCAGGTATTTTTCTGGAAGTTTAGAACCGGCTTCCAGAATTTCAATAATGATTTTGAGTTGAACAAATGAAATGCCTTGTTTCTCCAGGCGCTTAATATCCCGTTTAAACTGGCCGGTGAATTCTATTGTAAACACTCAGATCCCGAGCTTTTTAAAAACATCTGCAGCGTTCCTACATTTAACTGTCTTCCCGTTTTCCGCATCTTTCATTGCTTCACGTGTATTTGCGTTTGGTTTATCAGTGATAACTTCAGCGTAATTCGTTTTCCGAAGGAATTCAACCATCGCCTTTCCTTCTTTTTTCCTGGTATCAATAATGACTGTAGTCATGGCTAAATATTTACACAAAGTTAAATCAAAAACCAAACCAATGTAACAATATACCAATTTTCAACATACCAGTTGAAGGATGGAGGATGATATATGAAGGATGAACAGGGGAAAGAAGGGTATTGGTGGGTATTGAAAATGCATACAATTGCGCTTTTAATTGCACTTTTTGTTGCAATTATCAAAAATAATCGTATATTTGCACAAAATAAGGCAATACAATGCACTTTACAGAATTAATAGATATCGTAAAGGGGCGTAGGAAAGCACTAAAGGTAAGCCAGGAAACCCTGGCTGCACTATCGGGTGTGGGCCTGCGAACCTTAAAAGAATTTGAAAGCGGGAAAGGGAATCCCACATTACTGACATTGCAAAAATTAGCCGATGTTTTGGGTTTGGAGCTTTGTCTCAAACTTAAGAATGTATCCCATATCAAATGAGACAGGCCAAAATATTATATAAGGACGAAGAAGCAGGCCTGCTTACACAAAAGGATGACGGCTCATTTACTTTTCGTTATCACACCTCCTGGTTTGAAAACAGCCACAAGCCTGGCATCAGTCTTACCTTGCCTAAAAATGAACAAGAATATCATTCCAAATTCCTGTTTCCATTTTTCTACAATATGTTACCGGAAGGCTCAAACAAACAAGTAGTCTGTAAATATAACAGAATTGACCAAAATGACTATTTCGGATTACTAATGACAACCGTCAAATATGACAATATCGGTGCCGTTCGTGTTGTTAAAATAGAAAAATAATGAGTTTCCCTGAAATTAAATACTGCCCTGGCAGTTTAGCTGAAGGCTTTGACACCTATAGCAGAAACTGTTTGAACAGGGTGTTTCAACAGAAAAAGGTTCACCATGTACTGCCTTATGATTCACCAGCATCCAACCCTGAAACAGATGAACTTTATTTAGAAAACCGAAAACATATTTCTATTTCAGGTGTGCAGGAAAAATTCTCTGTAATCCTTGTAAAAAACAAGTTACGGCTTACAAAAGAAGGCGAACGCGGAACCTATATTTTAAAACCAATTCCGGGTGCTGGCAAAAACCCTGATCAAATGCCTGCCAATGAACACCTGACTATGCAAGTTGCCCGTCAGGTTTATGGAATAGAAACGGCTGAAAATGCATTAATTTTTTTTAAAAATGGATCTCCGGCATACATTACCAAAAGGTTTGATTTAAAAGAAGACGGGACCAAACTGGCGCAAGATGATTTTGCCTCCTTAGCCGGAAGAACACCGCAGACCTTTGGGGAACATTATAAATATTCAGGAAACTATTCAGAGATATTTCTTTTAATGGAGCAACATTTACCTGCTTACAAACTGGAATCGATAAAGCTATTGAAAATACTTGTTTTTAATTATTTGTTTTCAAACGGGGATGCTCACTATAAAAATTTTTCATTGTCAGAAACGGCGATGGGAGATTACCGGCTTAGTCCTGCCTATGACTTACTCAATAGCCGAATTCATATAGAAGACAAGGACTTTGCATTGGAAGATGGCTTGTTACCCAGAAACCTGGCTCAAGGAAAAGTGGGTCACCAATTTTCTATCCTTGCAAAGAATGCAGGGATTCCGGAGAAGATTTTCAAAGATATAATGGCATTGATGGTATCAAAATCAGATTGGGTTGAAAAAATGGTTCATGCTTCTTATCTCAGCAAATCCATCAAAAGAAATTATTGGCAGTTATATCAGGGTCGGCTAAAGCAATTGATGAAAGTTTAACGCGGGCATGCGAGAGAAAAAAGGAATGTAACAATATATCAATTTTCAATATACCAATATACCATTTAAAGGATGATATATTAAGGATGAACAGGGGTAAGCATATTCTACAGTCAGTATTAAGCCTTCAGCCCTCAGCCTAACAGCCCTCAGCCTCCCCAATTTTGAAAAATAAATATATCTTTGCCGACTATCCCAGCTATGAAAAAAATCGTCATCCTCACCGGCGCCGGCGTCAGCGCAGAAAGTGGTATTAAGACCTTCCGCGACCATGATGGTTTGTGGGAGAATCACCGCATTGAGGATGTTGCTACACCCGATGCCTGGGAACGGGACCCGGAGTTGGTGATGGAGTTTTATAACCAACGACGTAAGAATTTGTTGGAGGTTGAACCCAATGCGGCTCATTATGCCCTGGCAAAACTGGAAGAGAAATATGATGTCCAGGTAATCACTCAAAATGTTGATAACCTGCACGAAAGGGCTGGCAGCACAAAGGTTCTGCATCTTCATGGGGAATTAAACAAAGCACGTTCAACGGTAGCACCCTATGCTGTATACCCGATTGAAGGCTGGGAATTGAACTTGGGTGACCATTGCGAGAAAGGATCGCAACTTCGTCCGCACATCGTTTGGTTCGGGGAGCCGGTGCCATTGATTATGCGGGCTTCGGAACTGGCTGCAAGGGCTGATATTGTGATGGTGATCGGAACTTCGATGGTTGTCTATCCCGCAGCAGGCTTGATTGAGTTCGTTCCGCGTAATGCTGAAAAATATTATATAGATCCCAACGCCAAAGATATCAGGCATATCCATGATCTTCATGTGATTCACGAAATGGCGGGGAAGGCGGTGCCGGCGCTGGTGGCGGAGCTGCTTGGGCGATAACATTATCTCAAAACAAGCAAACGCTTAGTAATTTTCTGATTTTCAGCGATCAAGGTGCAGAAATAAACCCCGGCCGGCAGGTCACTGCTGAGGCCAGATGAAGTTTTCAGGCTAATTAGGAGTTGGCCAGTATCGGCTTTTCCATAAAAAACACTCCGAACAAAGCTGCCCATCGCATTGTAAAGCACGACGGAGATGATACCGGGCTCATTCAATGTGATTTTTAGACTTGCATTGTTAAGGACAGGATTGGGGTAGATCTGGAGATCGGGTAATTTTGAATTGTGCGTGACTGGATTCGTTTGATTGTGATCATCAAGCCAGGTCCCGTAATGAAAGACACACAATCCACCCTGGGCTGTGCCAATCCAGATGTTGTTTTGAGGATCGACAATGATATCGGTAATCATGCTGTCAGTCAGTCCTGAATTATAAATATTGTAGGGATAAAAAGCTCCGTTAAACATAAGCAGCCCCTTGCTTTTTGTACCAAGCCACAGATTGTGGTTATCATCCAGTGCAAGGCTTGATATTTTGTTGTCGGGCAGGGCTGAGTTGCTGGTATTATAGACAATCCAATAAGTCAGATTGGTTTGCACCAATCCATTTTCGGTAGCAATCCAATAACAGTGGAAGAAATTGTCGTAAACCATGTCGTTAATGGCATCACTGGGCAAACCTGAATTTAAGGTGTTATAAAAAATGGAAACGGCGGTATCATATTTAAGCAATCCGTGCTGGCAACCGATCAGGAGCGTATCTTGTATATTACTGATACAACTGATCCTGGAACCCAGGTTCGATAAAGGTGTCGTCATTGTAGTCCAGTTTATCCCGTCGAATTTGAGGAGATTCCCGTAGCTTGTCCCGGCAAACAAACCCTGGCTATTGGTTCCGAATGCTGTTGTTAAGTTATTATTGGAGCAGGGGAAACTCCAGTCATAACGAGTATATGTCGTCCCATCATAACGGCAGGCGCCATTACGGAACCCAATCCACAAATTGTCGTTCTTGCCATAAAGGGTATAGATTACATTATTCATATGACAGGAATCAATCAAGTCATACTGTGACCAGGAGCTTCCTGTAAAGTTGCTCAAGCCATTACCATGATAATTAAGCTGTTGATATTGAGCACAATTATTCGGATAACACATTGGAATATTTTCACCTATAAAAACCGATTGCTGGGGATTTACGTTATTCAGACAAGTGATGCCCTGGCAAACGAGTTCGGATTGAATGTAGGCGGTATAATCGTGCCAGGTAGTATCATATTTTGCCAGGCCAAACATGCCACTCAGCCATAAAGCGCCATCCTCATCAATTAATATTTCAAGAAAATTTGGCCATGCATCGGGGTTCTTCGCTAAATAATAATTTGGCATGGGCGTTTTGCCAAAAAATTGCCACACGCCTCCGCTATACTTATACAAGCCATTGTAAGTATGCATAGCCCATATGTTACCCGCGGTATCACTCCGGATCGCATAAATGTCGGCCAATTGGTTCGTTGGAGGTGGTAATGACAGAATGCTCATATAGTTAGTCCAGGTGGTATCACTTAACACCGAGATACCCATCATATGGCCAATCCACACACTTCCATCAATATCAACAGTCAGTGATCGGACTTCATTGGTAGCAAGTCCAGAGTTCGCATGTGTATAAACCCGCCATTGGGTCCCATTATATTTGAGAACTCCTACGGTGGCACAGCATACCCAAACGGATCCGGCGCTGTCAAAGGCGATATCTTCTACCCTGTATAAGGGATAAGGGTTTCCAGCATAGGGAGCTATCGTATAAACGGTCCATACGCCTCCATCAATTTTCACCAGGCCGCTGCGTGTTCCAATCCAAACGACTCCATCATGAACTTCAATACTATTAATCAGGTTGGAAGGAAGGAGTGAATTCGACGTATTATACTTTGTCCAGGTATTCGTCGTGCTAAGACACATAAGTCCTGTTGTGCCATCATTGGTCCCAATCCATTTGTTCCCGGCCCCGTCAATGCCAAGTGCTGTTAAGAATACTGAGGAAATCCCGGAATTGTGTTTGTTATAGTAAGTGAGCACTGAATAATCGGCATTGGCTTTCATCAGTCCGCCGCCAAAACTGGCGATCCAGAAATCACTGCCTTGCTTTTTCACGGCCCGGATGTCTGTTGTCGCCAGATAATTATCCCAGAATGGATGCTGGGCCCTGGTTGTCTCAAAGGAAATGACCAGGGATAACAGGAATATAGAAACGCGGAGAAACCTGATAGACGGGGCTATTGTTTTCATATGCGATATTTTGTGGGAAGGTAGAGAATTTTTGGGAGGATATGACAATAAAATGCGGAGTGGCCCCCAGAGACATTTCTATTTCTAATTAAGTTTGACGCGGCCCCCGATGGGGGCAAAAAAGAAATCGTAGTAAGGGGTGCGCGTGTGACCGTATGAACGGGTGGTCTTTGACGTTCCATACGTGAGAACGTTCACGCTCATAGCGTTCCCTCGTCAACGGGCACACGCGCCCATCGGCCACACGTTCACACGAGTCTACGGATAAAAAATAAATCGAATTACTGGATCAAACTAATCTCATTCAGCGCCTGCCTGAGCTGTGCCTGCGTGATGGGCCTGGAGATGATCTTACGCTGGCGATCCATGAGGATCATGGTGGGTGTTGCATAGACGTTGAAATCCATGGGGATCTTGCCTTTCCATCCCAGGCCGTCGCATGACTGGAGCCAGGGGACTTTGAGTTTCTGAACAAAGCCTTTCCAGGCAATGAGGCTGGTGTCCATTGATATTGTAATGATCTGAAGCTTTAGAGGATTGACACCGGCTGTCATGCTTTGTATCTGCGGGATGAGCTGGGCACAATGCGGGCACCAGCTGGCCCAAAAGACCATGAGGGTATAATCCTGGCTGCTGTTTGCTGAAGAAAATGTTTTCCCGCTAAGGTCCGTGCCACTCCATTCGGGGGCTTTGGTGCCTTTGCCCAGCTTGCGGTCGGCTTCTATCCTGCCAGAGATCTTGCCAAGGCGATCGTTGTACGAACAGCTGCGGTCAGAAAGGTAGGTGTCATACAAATGGTCTACCACGGCATCAAACCCGTAATGTTCAAAACCCTCCACCAGGTATGAAAGCAGGAATTCAAAGACGAGGCTATCCTTTCTGCAATTGGAAAGCACCTTGTCGAGCCCTTGGACAAAGGCTTTCTCATTGGCTTCTTTCGGCTTATTCGGGTCAGAATACAACATCAAGTACTGGATGATCTTGTTGGGATAGAGGGAGGTACGCAAAATCGCCGTGTCATCAACATGAAGCATCTCGAAATAATGATCCTTGAAATAGGTCTTTCGTTCATCGTCAGTCCAGTTAAAGCGAAGTATTGGCTCCCTGTAAACGGCCAGCACCCTGGCAACATAAGAGTTTTTGTTTTTGCTTATCTGGTCGTTGATAAGGCTGGCTCTTGCGTCCTGTAAGGCGTAATACTCCTTTTCAGCTGTCTTATAAAACTTATCGTCGGCCGGGAAGGCGCTGGCAGTGACAGAAAGGGCATCGAGCTTTTTCCTGAATTCGATATCCTTTTTCAGAAAATCGATAAATACCTGGTTTTCTAATGATGAGACAACGTCAGGCCGGCTTTTGGGATCATCTGCATTAACGATCATGACAACATCCTCTTTGTTGTAGATAAAGTCGGTGATGCTTTTACCGAAGATACACCGATACATCCCGCTGGCCCTGGTTTTGGGAAAGCTGAATCCAATGCTGCCGTCCATCCGGGTGAGTCCGGAGTCGATCCTGTTCGTGGTTTCGCCATAGAAAGAGGCGAGGTAAACTTTTTGAAAGTTTTTCCCGGGAAAGCGAAAAGTCAGGGTATTGACATCCTGGGCTGTGGCATTACCCTGACAAAATGCCATGAAGACCAGTAATAATCCGGCACTCAGGCGAGTAAAAGTCCTGGCAATACTGATTTTCATATAAGTCGCTTAGTAAGCGAAGAGTGGCATGGCAGACATCAGCTCGTTCACCTTTTTCCGGGTGGCGGTAATGACGTCTTCATTGTCGATGTTGCTGATGACCTGGTCGATAAGCGCTACGATCATCGGCATATGTTCTTCTTTCATTCCCCGGGTGGTGATGGCCGGGGTGCCGACCCGAAGTCCGGAAGTCTGGAATGGGGAACGGCTATCGAAAGGAACCATATTTTTATTGACGGTGATGTCGGCCCTGACGAGGGTATTCTCAACTACTTTCCCTGTAATTTCAGGGAATTTTGAGCGCAGGTCGATGAGCATCAGGTGGTTGTCGGTACCGCCGCTGATGACATGATAGCCTTTATCGACAAAGGCCTGGGCCATGACTGTCGCATTTTTCTTAACCTGGCTTGCATATTCGCCAAAGCTGTCGGTGAGTGCTTCACCAAAAGCAACTGCTTTGGATGCGATGACATGCTCAAGTGGCCCACCCTGGACACCTGGGAATACCGCGGAATCGAGCATGGCCGACATCATCTTGGTTTCACCCTTAGGTGTTTTTGCACCCCATGGGTTCTCAAAGTCTTTGCCCATGAAGATGATCCCGCCGCGGGGACCACGTAATGTCTTATGTGTAGTGGATGTAATGATATGACAATGAGGAACAGGGTTATTCAGCAGGCCTTTGGCGATGAGCCCGGCAGGATGTGCAATATCGGCCATTAAGATGGCACCGATCTTGTCGGCAATGCTACGCATGCGGGCATAATCCCAATCACGGGAATAGGCTGAAGCGCCGGCGATGATCAGTTTTGGACGGTCGCGAAGTGCAGTCTCTTCCATTTTATCGTAGTTGATCAGACCCGTTTCCTGTTCCACACCATAAGCGATTGGGCGATATAGTATTCCAGAAGAGTTCACGGGTGAGCCATGCGAGAGGTGACCACCATGGGCGAGGTCGAGCCCCATAAAGATATCACCGGGTTTGAGGCAGGTCATCAAGACGGCCATATTGGCCTGGGCGCCGCTATGAGGCTGGACGTTAGCCCATTCAGCACCAAAGAGTTCTTTCAAGCGATCGATTGCGAGTTGTTCGGTCTGATCCACGACCTGACAACCGCCATAATAACGGCGTCCGGGGTAACCTTCTGCATATTTGTTGGTTAACACTGACCCCATGGCTTCCAGAACTTGCTCACTGACAAAGTTCTCGGATGCAATCAATTCGATGCCGTGCATTTGCCTGGCTTTTTCCCCTTCGATGAGGCTGAAAATCTGTTCGTCTCTTTTCATAATTATTAGCGCTTTAGTGGGTGCAAAAGTAGGAAAAATTTGGGGGATCGGTACATACAAGCTACCTTTGTAAATTCATTATAATTACAATAGCAAAGACATTCATGTTAGATTACGATAAATTCACCCTGGACAATGGATTACGCGTACTTGTCCACCGTGACAGCAGTACACCTTTGGTTGCACTCAACCTATTGTATGATGTCGGGGCCAGGGATGAAGACCCGGAGCGAACCGGTTTTGCACATCTTTTTGAGCACCTGATGTTCGGGGGTTCCACGAACATCCCGGTTTTTGATGAGCCACTGGAGCGGGCAGGCGGGACCAATAATGCCTTTACCTCCAATGACATCACCAATTATTACCTGAGTGTTCCGCGTCAAAACCTGGAGATGGCTTTTTGGCTGGAATCAGACAGGATGCTTGGCTTGAATCTCACCACAAAAAGTATTGAAACCCAGAAAAAAGTCGTCATTGAAGAATTTAACCAGCGTTACCTCAACCAGCCTTATGGTGATGCCTGGCTTAGCCTGAGACCTATGGCCTACCAGCATCATCCCTATTCCTGGCCTACGATAGGGAAGGAGATATCACATATCCAAAATGCAACAGAAGTAGACGTAAAAGCATTTTTCAATTTACATTATTGCCCATCCAATGCCATTCTCGCCATTGCCGGTGATGTGAGTACTGAAGAGATCAAAGCATTGGCCCAGAAATGGTTTGGACCTATTCAAAGGAATTACCTTTACAAACGTTCATTGCCAAAAGAACCCAGACAGACCGCAAAAAGGACAAAGACTGTTGAGAACAAGGTTCCCTATGATGCCTTGTATATGGTGTTTCATATGCCGGAAAGAAAGCATAAAGATTATTATGCCTGTGATCTCTTATCGGACATTTTATCCGCCGGGGAATCTGCACGTTTAGACCAGAAGCTGGTTCGCCAGGAACAATTGTTTAGCGAGATCTCTGCATACATCTCAGGAGACTCTGACGAAGGCCTGTTTGTTTTCAGTGGCAAAGTATATGAGGGTGTTGACATCCATAAAGCTGAGGAAGGCCTAAGACGAGAATTAGATGACATCATGAATTCATCTATTGACAGCAGAGAACTTGAAAAAGTCAAAAACCGCATGGAAGTAGCGATGGCATGGTCGGAGCTTAAAGTCACCGACAAAGCTTTGAATCTCTGTTATTTTGAATTAATGGGTGCAGCATCACTCTGGAATGAAGAAGTGACAAAATACCAGGCGGTCGACGCAAAACAAATCCAGGCAGTTGCCAATGAGATTTTCAGGGAAGATAATGCTTCCATTTTATACTACCTCGCTGAAAAGGAGTCTTAATTTTCTTTTTTGATGAAAAAATGAACAATTCTGCAAAAAACATATGCCTTATCTGCACCCCTCAGACAACCATAGGCAAAAGTGTAGTGTCTAAAAAGCTGTAAGAACTACGGATGATTCCAGACTCCGAACTGATACAAGGATGCCTTGATGGGAAGCAAGATGTACAAAAGCTGTTTTATCAGAAGTACGCTTCAACCATGTTTGGTATCTGTTTAAGGTATTTTCAGTCGCGGGAAGAAGCAGAAGATGCTTTGCAGGAAGGATTCATCAGGGTTTTTACAAATCTGGTTAGTTTTCGCAATGAAGGCTCCCTGGAAGGATGGATAAAACGCATTATGGTTAACACATCACTAAATCTCGTCAGAAATCAGATGAAACATCAGTTTCACCTCGACGTAGAGGAAGCGGAAAAAGACCTGAGTGAGGATGAAGATATCATCGGAAACATCTCCCGGGAAGAAATGCTCAGATTGTTGCAGGAACTGCCAAACGGATATAGAATGGTCTTTAACTTATATGAGATTGAGGGATACAGTCATAAGGAAATCGCTGAAGCGCTTTCAGTGACGGTAAGTACTTCAAAAACTCAGCTGTTAAAAGCCAGGAAGTTATTACAAAAGAAATTTAATCACCTGAACCGGGAAGCTGTCATAGCTCCCGATTCAAAAGAATAATAAATGATGGACAACGAAAACAGTAAATTAGGTCAACACTACAAGGACTCCTTTAGTGATTTCCGCACTGAGCCTTCGCAAGCGGTCTGGGAGAATTTAATGCAGCATCCTGCACTAAAAGTCACGCCCAAACCTTCCTTTTTCAGCCCGGCAAAAATGATCATCTCGGCAGCAGCTTTCACCACAGTGGCTGTTGTTTTGTATTTCGCACTTCAAAAAGAAGTCCTGAATAAACCAATACAATCCAGGACATCACAAGCTACGCTAACCGCTGCACATCCGGAGGCTCTTCCTATAGTTAAGGGCGAAGCAGATAAGACCAAGGAGATTCCAAGTACGGCAAACACTGTGATGCCAGAAAAGACAAGGAATCAGTCAGTTAATACTATTGTATTAACATCACCAAAAGCACCCTTGACTCCTGCGGAAAAACCTTTGGTGATCCCTGCAAAACCATTGCCAGCGGCAGCTTCTGCTTTTTCAACAGCTCAAAATATCCAGCTGGCCAACACCCCTATCCAGCACGAAGCAACAGTGACACCTGAGCCAGTGCCTGCGAACCATTTTAAAGGGACACCTGTAGAAATCTCTCCCAACCACATGATTTGCAAAGGAGAAAGCACCACAATTTGGGCAACAGGTGGAGAATCCTATCTATGGAATAACGGAGAAACACAATCCTCCCAGCTTGTAAGTCCTGCTATGACAACTACTTATAGTGTATCAATCACTGATGCATCCGGAGCAGTGACTTCTGCCAATATTACAGTTAATGTATCCATTTGCCAGGATCTTTATGTCCCGAATGCCTTTACTCCTGACGGGGATTCTCACAATGATGAATTTATCGCAGCCGGGGAGAACATCTCACAATTCAAGATGGTCATCTTTGCCCGAAACGGACAAATGATCTTTGAAAGTAATGACATCCTCAAAGGATGGAATGGCGAAATCAAAGGGAAGATGGGTGACCCTGGAGTATATATTTACAAGATCAACTACACCAATGCCGCCGGCGAATCGAAGGAAAAAACCGGTCCAGTCAATTTAATCCGATAAATTTTGCCACATTATCTACTAGATAGAAGCCATTCGCCTGTCACCGTTGATCTTGCAGGCCTTCCCAACGAAGGGGCTGTCTTTGGTTACGACCTGATCAAACCACAGTATCAAAAGCTGTCGAACGGGATTCCAATTTATTTTGTCAATTCGGGGAAACACGAACTCGTCAGGATTGAACTCTTATTTGATGCCGGCACCTATTACCAGACAAAAAAACTCACTGCTTTTTTCACCAACAGGATGCTTCGTGAAGGCACCTCAAAGCATACGGCTCAGCAGCTAGCGGAAATCGTTGAGTTTTACGGCGCCTATCTTTCAGTTAATACCGACAAGGACAGGGCTTCAGTGAGTATGCTGATGCTGGAAAAACAAATCCCTCACCTGCTTCCCCTTTTGGGCGAGATTATCCATGATCCTGCTTTTCCTGAACATGAGCTAGATATCTTAAAGTCGAGACAACAGCAGGAATTCCAGGTGAATATGCAAAAAGTGAGCTACCTGGCTTCCCGTCATTTCAGTGCCATGGTTTTCGGGGAAAAACACCCCTATGGCAAAATGCATAATGCTGCGGATTATAAGCATATTGAAATGGCTGACCTAAGCTCCTATTATTCTCAGTATTACACCCCGTCATCATGTATGATCCTGGTCTCCGGGAAAGCTGTTAAAGGGATGTATGAGAAGATCGACAGGATATTCGGGACTAAGGACTGGACAGATTCCATTAAAAAGAAACAAGCAGTTCATGAATTCTCCCCTGCTGCTGAAAAGAAAGCATTTATTTCAAAACCTGATGCTGTACAATCAGCCATTCGCGTTGGAAAAACAACTATAGACCATCATCATCCGGATTATATCGGACTAAAGATTTTAAATACTTTATTTGGTGGCTATTTTGGATCAAGGCTGATGAAAAATATCCGTGAAGACAAGGGTTATACTTATGGGATTTCCAGCATTCTTCTACCTCTGGAAAAAACCGGATGCTGGGTGGTTGCAGCTGATGTAAATGCCGGAAACAGCCAGGATACCGTTGACCAGGTTTTTCATGAGATGGAACAGCTATGTGCAAAAAAAGTCAGCACTTCAGAGCTAAACCTGGTAAAGAACTATATGCTGGGAAATTTCATCCGTAGTGTCGATGGTCCATTCGATCTGGCAGATAAATTTAAAAATCAGTTGTTATTGGGTTTGGGGGAAGACTATTTTGAAACTTATATCCAATCTTTAAAAGCTGCGACACCGGACACAATGCAATCCCTGGCTAAAGAATATCTGCAGCCGGAGAGTTTTTATGAATTGATTGCAGGAAAGAAATCTGTATCGAAAACCTAAAGTATTTGTATTTTTATACACCGAAAATAAGACTATAACAATTTCGTCATATGTTAAGAAAAATATTCATTACCGCATTGCTAGGCGTACTCTTTCTTCCCAACCTCATGGCTTCACACTTTATGGGAGGAGAAATTACCTGGGAATGCCTGCCAAACGGGAATTACAGGTTTATCATGCGGGTTTACAGGGAATGCCAGGGATGTAATAGCTGTTATCAAAACACAGAACACCTGGAGACTAACGCTCCGGGCTACCCAAGCCCTGGAATTACGATTTCTTTGTATCCAACAGTTTCCGCGGGAAAAAAAGACCTTTCCCCTACCTGTAATCCGAATTCCAACTTCCCGCATATTAAGTGCTATCCGGCGCCTTCATTACCCAACACAGGAGCTGTTGAGGAGTATACCTATACAACTGATGCTGCCTATCCGAATGGTGTCGACCTGCCTGCAACTGCGATACCAGCCACTGGTTGGTATTTTGCCTTTTCTGGCAGCGCCCGTAACTCCTGTGCCAATTACTCAAGCTCAGGAAATCAGGATTGGTGGCTTCGCGCAATTATGTACCCTTATCCCAGCACAACCGCTGACAATTGTTGGGACAATAGCCCTGAATTCGGGGAAAAACCTACTACTGTTATTTGTACCGGATATCCTTTTACTTACAATCCAAATGGATACGACAAGGAGTTAGATTCTTTATCTTATGAGTGGGCACATCCGCTGGTTGCCCAGGGTGTGAATTATGGCCCCAATTCTCCTAACTATACCTACAACAGTCCCCTGCCAGGTACTTCACAGAACATTAACAATGTGCCTGCTACGGTAGATCCGTTCACCGGGACAGTTTCTTTCACCTCTTTTACCAGTGGGGCCTTTGTTACTGCTTATAAAGTTACTGCATGGAAATGCGGCATAAAGATCGCCGAGATATTCAGAGAGATGCAGATCGTCCTGCTGAATTGCCCCACAGCTTCACCAACAGCACCGCCAAACCACCCGCCTGTTGTCGACCCGCCATTTTTAAATCCTGCAACAGGACTTTATACGGAATATGTTGACACCGTTTTTGCGGGTTCTATCGTAAATTTCTATTTGACCGCAACAGATTATGACTCTCTTAATAAAGACCCAAGCACCGGTTTGTTTGATATGCAAACTGTGAGTATCGATGCCTCCGGTCAACAATTCGGAGATGGCAATTTCACCAGCACCACCACAGGATGTCTGCATCCGCCTTGTGCTACCTTAAATCCACCGCCGCCGGCCTCCAGTTATGTTTTTACAGCAACGAATTTCGTTTGGCAGACCACCTGTGCCCACCTGGCGACAGAAAACCCCTGTGGTGGCTTTACCAATTCCTATAACTTCATCTTAAAAGCTTCCGATGACTTTTGTCCGGCCAAAGCATATTCCTGGAAAACGGTAACCATTGTCGTTAAAAACCCGATTATGCCCCCGCCAAAACTTAAATGTGCCAGCGTGGCCGAAGACGGGAAAGTTACGATCAACTGGCAATTGTCTGATACGAATATTGTACCCAACTCCTGGTCGGCTTATTATATCTATCGCGCCGACAATTCAGCTGGTCCTTTTGTGAAAATCGACTCTATCGTGCTTGACCCGGCGAACAATATTCTTTTCTCTAATACAACATCCTATCTTGACAATACCGCTAACGGGCAAAATTCCCCCTATTTTTATTATATTAAGGTAAGATCAGGCTGTTATGGAGATTTTTATTCCCAGGCATCCAATATCATCAGGACTATCAATCCTATTGCCACCAACATTGGTGGCGGTGTCGGACATTTCACCTGGAATTCAATCAGTACCTACAACATTGCCACATCGTCACATATGTATCATTTGTGGCGTAAAGATGCAGTTGGCAGTTGGTACCAGGTTGATTCAACGCTAAACCTTCAGCTTGACAAAGTTATTTACGGCTGTGGTCCAATAAAATTCAGAGTGAGCATTTATGACTCAACAGGTTGTGAGTCGATGTCAGCCATTGACACTGCCCTTTTTGGCGCAGCACTTCCTGCAACTTTGCATTGTTTGGCCGTTCAGCCTAACGGAACTGTCACGGTTTCATATACCGAGCCAGTTGGGTCCAACGCAGTCTATTTCAGTGCTTACCTGATCTATTGTTCGAACAACCTTAACGGGCCTTACACATTAATTGACAGCATCATGGATCCTGGTCTTAACTCCTGGAACATACACCAGGTGAATGCTAATTCAGGACCATTATACTTCTATTTTATAACCAGAATTAGCTGTGGGGCCCCTTTCTGGTCTGTTGGTTCTGACACTTTACGGACAATATACCTGGACATTACTAACTTAACCCCTTCCACTTCGACACTTGATTGGAATGTGATCCATAACCCACCTTTGACAGGCTCAACGCTCTCATATAAAGTATATCGTCGTTATCCCGGTCTTTTATGGAGTCCTATTGGAACAACAACTGACCTCACCCTGAACGATGGTTTGATCCAATGTGGTGATTCGATCGCTTATCGTGTTGAGATGGCTGATGTAAGCGGCTGTAAATCGGTCTCAAATATTTCCAAGGCTTATTATTATGACGACGTCCCTCCTCCTGTTCCATTATTGGATAGTGTCAGTGTTGACTCCTTAACAGGTAATGTAATGATTGGCTGGACTCCAAATGATGCAGAAACCGTTGGTTACATTTTATTCTATGATGACAATGGTGTATGGCCAATCCTTGACACGATCTGGGGCACCACCAATACCTTCTACCTCGACAAAAAATCTCCCGGTAGCGCTTGTGACCAGGTCAAACGATATGCGATTGCAGCTATCGACAGTTGTGATAATGTCAGCCAGATGGGAACAGATAAAATACACAATACCTTGCGGCTGGTGATCGCTTATGTTGATCCTTGCGGTGCACAGGTGACTCTCGATTGGAACACTTATGAAAACATGGCAGGCCTGGCAGGGTATAATGTGTTTTATTCTGACAATGGTGGTCCTAAAACTTTATTAGGAACTGTTCCGGCTCCCGGGCCCGGATTACCACCACCGACCACTTTTGTTCACTCAAATTACACCGAAAACCACACCTATTGCTATAGCATACAGGCATTTAACACAAATGGCACCGTGACTTCCAGATCATGTGATACCTGTCTGCTTGCCACAAAACCAAAACAACCTAAATTCAATTATTTGAAAGTAGCCACTGTTGAAGAAAACCGCTTTGTGAGGCTTAAGATAAAGGTTGACGTCGACGCTTATGTTACTGAATATAAAGTCATGCGTTCAAGCGATAAAGTTGGTCCTTATGATGCCGTTGGTACTATTCCGCCTTCAAATATTGCTGATATCATTTACGATGACTTTGATGCCAGGCCAAAACAACAAAGCTATTATTACTTCATCGAAGTAATCGACAGTTGTGGCATGGCTGTTTTGAGTTCCGACACAGCGCGCACAATTTTTGTTACCGTTGATGCTAAAATTGACTTTACCAATCTTGTCAAATGGAATGATTATGAAGGCTGGAACTGGTCGACAGTAAATGCATATAACATTTTCAGAGGCATCGACGGAATGCAGGATCCTATTCCAATCGCTACCCTCCCCTATGGAAAAACAGAGTATTCCGATGATGTAACGGGCTATATTGAGACCCAGGGAAAATTCCAGTATATTATTGAAGCAGTTGAACGACCAGGAGGATCATTCCCCTTTGTAGACACCAGTTATTCAAATATTACCAAGGATGTACAGCGCTCATTAGTATTCATGCCCAATGCATTCTCTCCCAAAGGATATAATAATATCTTCAAACCTGTCAGTTCCTTTGTTGACAATACCGGTTATATCTTCCAGATCTACAATCGCTGGGGTGAGATGATCTTTGAAACTCATGATCCTACCCTTGGATGGGATGGAACCTATAAAGGTGATTATGTTCCAGCCGGAGTTTATGTATATTATGTGAAATGCAAAACATCGGAGAGCCAGGTTTATGAACGACGAAGTACTGTCACTGTTATCAAATAACAGCTTTCAGGCTTAAAAATATTTTTGATTACCCTTTTAGGTCTTTGCTTTGACCAAAAAATTGCTGCTTACCGTTTTATTGAGTATCCTCCTGATCCCCAGCCTGCTGGCTGATCATTTCATGGGTGGGGAGATTACCTGGGAATGCCTGCCTAATGGAAACTATCGTTTCATTATGCGGCTTTACCGGGAGTGCAATGGTTGTTTGCTTTGTTATCAACCCACGTCGAATTTATTGACCAATGTTCCCGGGTACGAAAACAGCGGGATAACGGTTTCTTTGTACCCAACTACTATTTTGGGAAAAAAGGATCTTTCCCCGGATTGTAATACGAATTCCTCCTTCCCTCATATCAATTGTTACCCGGCACCTTCTATTGCAAATACCGGTGCGGTTGAGGAATGGACATATACTTCTGACAATCTCTACCCGAGCGGTGTTCCTTTCCCTGCTGGTCCTATTCCTGCGACTGGCTGGTATTTTGCTTTTACCAGTTGTTGCCGGAATCCCTGCGCCAATTATGCCGGGACGATCAGTAAGTCATTCTGGATCCGGGCATTCATGTATCCCTATCCTGGACTCAGCCCTGACAATTGTTGGGACAGCAGCCCGGCTTTCGGCGACAAGCCTTCAACAGTAATATGTACCGGATATCCGTTTACATACAATCCGAATGGTTACGACAAAGAGCTTGATTCTTTATCATATGAATGGACCGAACCGCTTACTGCGCTAAACACACCCCTGACACCATTTCTTAATCCAGGCTATACCGTAAGCAGTCCTTTACCGGGACCAACGCAAAATCCTGCCAATATCCCCGCAACTGTAAATGCGTTTACCGGCGAAGTTTCTTTTACATCATATACCAGTGGGGCTTATGTCACGGCCTATAAAGTAACTGCCTATAAATGTGGAATTAAAATAGCAGAAATTTTCCGCGAGATGCAAATCGTTTTACTCAACTGCCCGACAGCTTCTCCAACAGCGCCATCAAATAAACCGCCTATCGTCGATCCACCATTTTTAAACCCCATTAGTGGGCTTTATTCTGATTATGTCGATACCGTTTATGCAGGCTCTATCGTAAATTTCTATCTAAGTGCAACAGATTATGACTCGCTCAACAAAGATACAGTAACAGGTTTATTTGACATGCAAAAGGTCAGCATCCTGGGCTCCGGTCAGCAATTTGGAAATAATTTCACCAGCAGCACCACTGGATGCCTGAATCCACCATGTGCCACACTTAACCCTCCTCCGCCAGCTACAAGCTATGTGTTTACAGCCACCAATTTCGTTTGGCAGACGACTTGTGCTCATATTGCTACAGAAAGCCCTTGCGGAGGATATACCAATTCCTATAACTTCATCCTCAAGGCCAAAGATGACTTTTGTCCTGCACCTGCCTTCTCCTGGAAAACGATCACCATTGTTGTCAAGAATCCGGTCATGCCGCCTCCTAAGCTTAAATGCGTCAGCGTAGCAGACAATGGTCCGGTCACCCTAAGCTGGCAAATTTCTGACACCAACGAGATTCCAAATACCTGGCAAGCATATTATATCTATCGGTCCACGAATGCGGCAGGGCCTTTTACTTTATTAGATACGATTATTTTTGACCCTGCCAACAACATCTTATTCGGCAATACCAATTCATATATTGATAATTCCGCCAGTGGCCAGACCTTGAGCTATTATTATTATGTCAGATCGCGATCCGGTTGCTATGGAGACTTCCAGTCGCCTCCTTCCAACATCATTCATACCATTAAAATTCAGGCAACGAATGCGGGAAATTCAATCGGGCATTTTAATTGGGATTTCATCAGTGACAGTCCGATCCCAACCTCCTTGAATGTTTATCATTTATATCAAAATGGAAATAATGGAAACTGGAATGTTATTGATTCTACCCAAAACCTTACTTTAAACAAAACTATCTATGGTTGTGGACCCATCCTTTTTAAAGTAAGCATCAGTGATTCTTTAGGTTGCGAATCATTTTCTTCTATCGACACGGCAAATTTTGGTGCAGTGCTGCCTCCTGTCATTCATTGTGCTGCCGTCGGGACAAATGGCCATGTCACACTAGCTTTCAACTATCCCGGTGGCCCTGCTGCAATTCCGTCCTTTAGTGCCTGCCTGGTATATTATTCAAACAATCTAAATGGCCCTTATGTGTTAATTGACAGCATATTGGATCCTAATTTTATCGACTGGACGATAAACAGTGTTTCCGCCAATAGTGCAGCGCTTTATTTTTACCTGGTGACACGTATCGATTGCGGCACTTTCTTTTATTCCCTTCCATCTGACACCCTGAATACTCTTTTTCTTAATGTCACCGATCTCAGCCCTATCACTGCTAAGTTGGAGTGGAACGTGATTCATAACCCGCCAATCTCATCATCTTCACTGATTTACAAAGTTTACAGACGGTATCCCGGAAATACCTGGGCATTGGTTGGAACAAGCACCAATCAATATATTACAGATAATCTGGAGATATGCGGCGATTCTATTGCTTACAGAATTGAGATGGTAGATGCCACAGGCTGTAAATCAATCTCAAATGTTTCCAAGGCTTATTACTATGACAACATCCCTCCTCCGATACCCTTGCTTGACAGTGTAAGTGTAGACTCTTTGAACGGTAATGTCAACATCGGCTGGACAGCCAACGGGCCGGAAACTGTCGGATATATCCTTTTTTATAATGACAATGGCATCTGGCCGATTCTTGACACGATCTGGGGAAACGGGAATACCCATTATTATGACAACAAATCGCCAGGAAATGCCTGTTCGATAATAAAAAGCTATGCCATTGCAGCCATTGACAGTTGCCGGAACTTCAGTCCTATTGGGATTAGCGGCATTCATAATACTTTATTATTAACCATCGCAGGAGCAGATCCTTGTGGTGGAAAAATAAAACTGGATTGGAACACCTATGAAAATATGAGTGGATTAATCGCATACAATATATACTATAACGAGAACTACGGGCCAAAAAGCCTTTTAGGCACTGTGGGATCATCAATTCCAGGACAGGCACCTCCCACAGAATATATCCACACGAATGTCAAAGAAAACTCATGGTATTGCTATAGTATACAGGCAATAAACGCATCAGGAACTGTCTCGGCTTCTTCCTGCCAGGTTTGCTATTTTTCAAGCAAGCCCAAACAACCCAGGTTCAATTACTTAAAGCTGGCTACAGTAGTTGAGAATAATTATATAAAACTTAAGCTGGGGCTTGATATTGACGCCTATGTCACTGAATATAAAATCATGCGTTCGACGACAAAAACCGGGCCCTATGATGCCATCGCGACACTGCCGCCGCAAAGCCTTCCGGAATATATCTTTGAGGATCACACGACACGACCAAAGGAAGAAAGTTATTATTATTATGTAGAAGTGATCGATAGCTGCGGGCAATCCGTTTTAAATTCTGACACAGCGCGTACGATCCAGGTCCATGTAGATGCCCAATTGAATTTCAACAATTATATTTCATGGAATGACTATGAAGGCTGGAATTGGTCCTCCATAAGTGCCTATAACCTTTTCAGGGGCATTGACGGGATGATGGATCCGATACCGATCGCAACCCTGCCTTTTGGTAAAAAGGAATATAATGATGATATTTCCGGATATATTGAAACTCAAGGCAAATTCCAATATTATGTTGAAGCGATTGAACGACCCGGTGGTTTATTTCCTTTCGTTGACAGCAGTTATTCCAACATTACACAAGATGTTCAAAGCTCTTTGATATTCATACCCAATGCCTTTTCCCCCAAAGGCTATAATAATATTTTCAAACCTGTCAGTTCTTTTGTCGATTATAATGGCTATCTCTTTTCAATTTACAATCGCTGGGGAGAGCTGATTTTTGAAAGTAAAGATCCGAATTTGGGATGGGATGGAACTTATAAAGGAGAATTAGTAGGTGCCGGGGTTTATATCTATTATGTGAAATGCAGGACTTCAGAAGGGCTGTTTTTTGAGAGAAAAAGCAGTGTCATGGTGATAAAATAGATTATCATCGCAAATGACAATCATTAAAGCCAATAATTCTTAGATTTTACAGGCTTTTCAGCTAAATATCAGATCCTTAGCAATACATAACAAATCAGACATTTTTTCGTTACTTTGCAAAAAATTTCTAAATAGACTTTATGTTCGCTAACTATTCAGATAAATTCATTGGTGAAGGTCTCACTTACGATGATGTTCTGCTCGTGCCGGGCTATTCAGAGATCATGCCAAAAGATGTAGATGTGTCTACACATTTTTCGCGCAATATTAAACTCAACATTCCTATTGTTTCCGCTGCAATGGACACCGTTACTGAGTCAACTATGGCGATCGCGATGGCCCAGGAAGGCGGGATCGGGGTTTTGCATAAAAACATGTCTATCGCAGACCAGGCGAATGAGGTACGAAAGGTTAAACGTGCTGAGAACGGCATGATCCTAGGGCCTGTAACTTTGCTGGAAACCGCCAATGTCCAGGATGCTCTTGGACTCATGGCTGAGTTTAAAATCGGAGGAATCCCGGTGATCGATAATTTCGGCAAGCTTGTCGGTATTGTAACGAATCGTGACCTTCGTTTTGAGCGTAACTATTCGAGACCCGTTCGTGAAGTGATGACTAAAGATGTGGTAACAACGACAGAATTCACTGATTTTGAGAAAGCTGCAGACATTTTGCAGGAACATAAAATCGAGAAACTCCCCGTTGTCGACAGCAACTATAAATTGGTAGGACTCATCACTTACAAGGATATCATAAAGATCAAAGCCCGTCCTAATGCTTGTAAAGACAATACAGGAAGGCTACGTGTCGCTGCTGCAGTAGGGACAGGACATGACACCCTGGAACGTGTTGCAGAACTTATTCGTTATGAAGTAGATGCCATCATTGTTGACACGGCTCACGGTCATAGCAAAAATGTTGTCGACACAGCAAAACGGATAAAACAGCTGTATCCCAGTATGGAACTTATTATTGGAAACATCGCTACTGCTGAAGCAGCCAGAGACCTGGCCAAAGCAGGGGCAGATGGAGTCAAAGTGGGTATCGGTCCCGGGTCCATCTGTACCACACGTATCATTGCCGGTATTGGCATCCCACAGCTAACCGCTATCTTTGAAGTTGCCTCAGCCCTTAAAGGAAGCGGAATTCCGCTTATCGCAGATGGTGGAATCCGATATACCGGAGACATTGTTAAAGCCTTGGCTGCTGGCGCAAATACAATCATGGCCGGTTCTCTTTTCGCAGGTGTTGATGAATCTCCGGGAGAAACTATCATATTTGAAGGACGTAAATTCAAAACATATCGTGGGATGGGTTCTATTGAAGCCATGCAAAAAGGCTCTAAAGACCGTTATTTTCAGGAGGACGTTATTGAAGAAAGCAAACTGGTTCCTGAAGGAATCGTAGGGAGAGTCCCATATAAAGGTTCTCTATCTGAAGTTATTTTCCATATGAAAGGTGGCCTGAAATCGGGAATGGGATATACAGGCAGTAAAGACATTGCGTCATTGCAAACAGCAAAATTTATTAAAATCACACCGGCTGCTGTGGTCGAGAGTCATCCACACGACATTACGATCACTCGGGAAGCACCAAATTATAGTCGCTAATAATTATCAATTAAATTATGAGAAAGAATATCTTACAACTAGGATTCGTTTTGATTTTTTGTTTTTTCGCCGGGACATTATATGCTCAGCAAGCCAATGACCCGGTTTTGCTCACCGTGGGTGGAGATAAAGTCACTCAATCTGAGTTTTTAAGCATCTACCAAAAGAACAATGTTAAGGGTGAAGTAATTGATAAGAAATCCCTTCAGGAATACCTGGAGCTTTTCATCAACTTCAAACTGAAAGTTAAAGAAGCCGAAGAAATGGGCCTGGATACGGCCACTGCCTTCAAGACAGAACTGGCTGGCTATCGTAAGCAACTGGCACAAAACTACCTCAGCGACAATGAAGTCAACGATGAGTTGTTGAAACAAGCCTACGATCGCATGCAAAAGGACATTCGCGCTTCGCATATCCTGATCAAGTGCGATCCTGGTGCAGCGCCAAAGGACACTTTAATCGCCTATAATAAGATCGTGGAAATCAGGAAACGCATCATGAAGGGAGAACGCTTTGAAACCCTTGCCAAAGAAGTCTCAGATGATCCATCAGCTAAAGATCGTGATGCCACAGGTAACAGACCCGCTGTAAAAGGCAACGGCGGTGACCTCGGATATTTTACCGTATTCGACATGGTGTATCCTTTTGAAAATGGAGCTTTTAATACGCCAAAAGGAGAGATCTCCAATCCTATTCGTACAGATTACGGGTATCATATTCTTAAGATTGTTGAAGTTAAAAAGGCAATGGGAAGAGTTAAAGTAGCCCACATCTTTGCTGCTTTCCCTGCCAATGCTACGAAAGAAGACTCTGTCAAGGCAAAGGACAAAATCTTGGAAGCCAACAAGATGCTCAAAAGCGGAATCGTATTCGATACCGTTTGTATAAAATATTCTGATGATAAAGGAACCGCCTCAAAAGGAGGTTTGTTACCCTGGTTTGGCGTCAACCGAATGGTGCCTGATTTCATCAATGCTGTTACAAATCTCCAGGTAGGCCAAGTCACCGAGCCATTTGTGTCACCTTTCGGCTGGCATATTGTAAAAATGGTTGAACGTAAAGACATTGGCAGCTATGAAGACGTGAAATCCGATATCAAACAAAGGGTTTCAAAAGACAGCCGTGCACAGCTTACCAAAGATGCTATCGTTAGCAAAATCAAAAAACAATATGGCTTCACTGAGTATGCGAAAGTGAAAGAAGAGATGCTGCCGGTTCTTGACTCCAGCGTTTTCAGTGCCAAATGGGATGTAAAAAAAGGGGCTAGCCTAAAAGCACCATTATGCAATATCGGTGATAAGACATATACGCAACAGGATTTCCTTCAGAATCTTGGAACAAACCAAAAAAGCCAGTCCGCAGAAGACCTGAGTATCTTTTTAAGCAATGCCTATAGAAAATATGTCGACGATGTATGTATCGCATACAAAGACAGTAAGTTAGAGGCAGAATATCCTGAATTCCGCAACCTCATGAAAGAATACCGTGACGGAATCCTTTTGTTTGACCTTACAGATCAAAAAGTATGGACCAAAGCCATAAAGGACAGTGTCGGGCTGGAAGCTTTTTATAAAACAAACAAAAACAATTATATGTGGGGGAAGCGTCTGGATGCTACCCTATACAAATGCAAGGACAAAGACATCGTAGAGAAAGCCTACAAAATGGCGTCAAAGTCATTTGAGAAAAGCTACGATGAAGCCGCTATTCTGAAGAAATTCAGCAAAGACACTTTGAATCCTTTACGTATTGACCGCAGTAAATTCACAAAAGGTGACAGCAAATTTGTCGACAATACCAATTGGGTAAAAGGTGTTTACGCGCCCAGTCTTGCTGATCCTTTCTGGATGTTCGTAGTAGTTCATCAAACCCTTGAACCTGAGCCAAAAACTTTAGCTGAGGCCCGCGGGATGATAACCGCTGATTATCAGAGCTACCTGGAGAAGGAATGGATCCGTGTTCTTCGTCAGAAATACCCGGTTCAGGTTAAGCAGGAAGTCCTTTCCACGATAAAATGACACTGAGGACAGCGCTGAAATATTTGTTTGCCGGACTAATTCTTCCTCTTCTTTTTTTATCATGCAACAATAGCTCCGAAAAAGAAAAAGGAAGACTCTTAGCCAAAGCACAGGATCATTACCTCTATGCTTCGGAACTTAAAGGACTTTTCCCGCCCGGCACAAGTAAAGCAGACAGTATTGAGATCAGCAAGAACTATATCCACGAATGGATCAATCAAAAACTGATCATCATTCAAGCGGAACAAAATCTTGCCAAAGACCAGAAAGACTTCACCCACGAATTGGATGAATACCGGAACTCTCTATTAGTCTACCGTTATGAATCCAAACTGATCGGTGAAAAACTCGATACCGCGGTGTCGGAAATGGAGATAGAAGGATATTACAATGCCAATAAAGATAACTTTGAGCTTAAGGACAACATTGTTAAAGTCCTCTATGTCAAATTATCAAAGAATGATGCAAACCTTTCCAAGATCCGTCCTCTTATCAAATCCGGGGGTGATTTAGAAATCAAGAAACTGGAACCAATTTGTTCTTCCACGGCAGTCAATTACTATTTGGATGACAAAAGCTGGCTGTTATTCAATGACCTATTAAAAGAAATCCCCATCAAGACTTACGATCAGGAGGCTTATCTCCAGAATCACCGGTATATAGAGATGGACGACGAAAATTTCACATATCTTGTTCTTTTTAAAGACTTTGAAATAAAAGAAGGTGTTTCTCCTTTGAGTTTTGAAAAAGAGAACATCCGCAACATCCTGATTAACAAACGAAAGATGTTGTTGATAGAAAACCTTGAGAAAGATGCTTTCCAGAAAGCCGAGAAGAATAAAGACTTTGAAATCTATTGATATTAACGAAATGCAATAATTTCGCGACGCCTAAGTTTTACAGATTCATGAGACCATTAACACAACTGCCCATATTTAAGTTATTCCTGGCTTTGCCTTTATGGCTCTGCCTTCCTTTGTTTCTTTCAGGGCAGACAAAACCTCCTGCAAAAGGGAAAATTGTCGACCAGATTATCGCGATCGTAGCGGGTCATGCTGTTCTGGAATCCGATATTGAGAATCAATATGAGCAAATGCGTTTGCAGGGTGGCGGTGATAGTCACTCTGACACACGTTGTCAAATCCTTGAAAGCATCCTTTTTCAGAAACTAATGCTGAACCAGGCTGAGCTTGATAGTGTTAATGTCACTGATGAAGAAGTGGAAGATGAGCTAAACCGGCGTTTACGCTATTATATCGGACAATTCGGATCACAGGAGAAGTTTGAGGAGTTCTATAAAAAACCTGTTACTGAGTTTAAGGAAGAGTTTCGTGAAATCGTCAGGGAGCAAAAACTCATCGAACAGATCCAAAGAGGCATCGTTAAGGATGTGAAGATCACGCCCTCAGAAGTAAAAGCCTTTTTCAACAAACTCCCGCTTGACAGCATTCCTCTGGTAAATGCAGAAGTTGAGATCGGGCAGATCGTAAAAAACCCTCCCATCAGCACAGAAGAAAAGCAAAGAGTGAAAGTAAAGCTTACCGGTTTGCGTGACCGTATCATGAAAGGCGAAGATTTCAGCACCCTTGCAGTCCTGTATTCTGAAGACCCAGGCTCAGCGGCCAAGGGCGGAGAGCTTGGCTTTACCAGTCGTGGTGAGTTATACCCGGAGTTTGAAGCCGTAGCCTTTACCCTGAAGAAAGGAGAGGTTTCTGAAATTCTGGAGACTAAAGCCGGTTTTCACATCATCCAGATGATTCAGCGTAAAGGTGATTTCATCAATGTCAGGCATATCCTGATTCAGCCAAAAGTCAGCCCCACCGACCTGGCTGAGGCGAGAAAGATATTGGAAAAAGTAGCTCGTAAAATCAAAAGCGACTCTATTACATTTGAGGCAGCCGCCCTTGAATATTCAGATGACCCTTCGAAAAATAACGGAGGGTTGATGGTGAATCCGGAATCCGGAAGCTCCAAATTCGACATGAAAACGGTTGACCCTGCCATTTCTTTTGCAATAGATAAACTGGAAGTTGGCAAATTAAGTCAACCCCTGATGATGAAGACAGAGGAAGGCAAGCAAGCTTATCGTCTCGTTTATCTGAAATCACGAACATCACCCCATAGGGCAAACCTAAAAATGGATTATGATCGGATCTCGGAATGGGCACTGCAAGGGAAAAAAGGCGAAGCTACCTCGAAATGGATCAAAGAGAAAGTAGCCAAGACCTACATCAACATTATCGACAAATACAGAGGATGTAAATTTCAACATTCCTGGAATTCTTAATAGCAAATCATATAATTATATGCAATACTCATCTGACGTAGAAGCAATCAACGCCTTAAAAGAAAAATACCATCTGCTCCGCCAGGAAATCGGAAAAGTTATCATTGGACAGGATGATGTCATGGACATGATCCTGATTAATATCTTCAGTAAAGGTCATGGATTGTTGGTTGGGGTTCCCGGCCTAGCCAAGACTTTGATGGTAAATACCATATCAAAAGTCCTCGGACTTACCTACAGCAGGATACAGTTCACACCTGACCTGATGCCTTCTGATATTATCGGGACAGAGATCCTGGATGAGAATCGGAAGTTTCGCTTCGTGAAAGGCCCAATCTTCGCCAATATCATCCTGGCCGATGAAATCAACCGTACCCCGCCAAAGACACAGTCTGCCTTGCTCGAAGCCATGCAAGAGAAGTCAGTTACCGTAGCAGGTGTCTCCTATCCGCTTGATGAACCCTTTTTCGTATTGGCCACGCAAAACCCCATTGAACAGGAAGGGACCTATCCACTTCCTGAAGCCCAGCTCGACCGGTTTATGTTCAACATCTGGCTTGATTATCCTTCTTTTGAGGAAGAGGTGAATGTTGTCAAATCCACCACGATGGAAAAGGTAACGGACCTGAAAGTAATTCTGGAGAAAGAGGATATCCGTTATTTCCAGTCACTGGTCAGACGCATCCCGGTCCCTGACAATGTGTATCAATATGCAGTTGACTTGTCGACAAAGACACGTCCAAATACACCTGGCGCGCATCCCTGGGCCAATACCTATCTCACCTGGGGTGCAGGCCCTCGTGCCTCCCAATTTCTCATCATCGGGGCAAAATGCCATGCCGCGATCCAGGGGAAATATTCGCCTGATATTGAAAATGTAAGAGCAGTTGCAGAAGCAATCTTACGTCACAGGATCGTAAGGAATTACAAATCGGAAGCGGAAGGCATCAGTGTTTTGGATATCATCAATGAGCTTTTAAAATAAGCCTTTTTCTAAAGATATTTTCGGATACCTTTTCAATAAATAGCCTTTTATGAAAAAACGCAGGTTGTACATTTTTGGTGGGATCCTGTTGATTGGCGCTATTGCCCTCTGGATTATACTCGGGCGACAAAGCAATCAAAACCTGATCAGCGCTAAAGTTAAATCCGGGGAGTTCAAGATCACAGTGACTACCACCGGTGAATTGGAAGCGAAAAGCTCTGAAAAAATCTATGGCCCTGCAGGCTTACGAACTGTAGGCATCTGGCAGGTCAAGATCGAAAATATCATTCCGGAAGGAACTGTGGTTGACTCAGGTGCATTTGTGGCGACCCTCGACCGTACAGAAGTCAGCAACAAACTGAAGGACTTACAATCGGAACTGGAACGCCTGCAATCGCAGTTCACCAAGACAAAACTTGACACTTCTTTGGAGATGCGCTCAGCCCGCGACGAACTCATCAACCTGAAGTATTCTATGGAAGAAGCCAAACTCACACTGGAACAATCGAAGTTTGAGTCGCCTGCAACCATCCGCCAGGTAACCATAGAAATGGAGAAACAGGAAAGAGCTTTAGACCAGGCACAGAAAAACTACAAACTCAGACTCGAAAAGGCGAAAGCAAATATGGCAGAAGTGGCTGCCAGCCTGAACCAGAAACAACGTAGTTATGAAAGCATGGTTCAGGTTGCGGATCAATTTACCATTAATGCTCCGAAAAAAGGAATGGTAATCTATAAGAGAACCTGGGATGGCACCAAGATGGGCGTAGGATCTACCTTGAGCGCCTGGGAAAATGTAGTTGCTACCCTACCCGACTTAAGTTCGATGATATCAAAAACTTATGTCAATGAGGTGGATATCAGCAAAATAAAGATAGGGCAAAAGGTGGATGTAGGCGTCGATGCCTTTCCAGAGAAGAAGTTCACAGGGTCGGTATTTGAAGTTGCCAATATCGGGGAAGAAATCCAGGGCTCAAATGCAAAAGTGTTTGAAGTTAAGATAAGGGTAAAAGAATTTGATTCTATTTTGCGCCCGGCGATGACAACAAAGAATGCAATCATTACGGCTACCGTTCCCAAAGTGATTTTCATTCCGATCGAAGCCATCCACACCCAGGATAGTCTCTCTTATGTTTTTCTAAAAGAAGGCAGGAGCATTCAAAAACAAGAAGTCAAGGTTGGGCAAAGCAATGAAAACGAGATCATTATCCTTGACGGATTGAAAGCCGATGAAGAAGTGCTGCTGAGCATGCCTGAAAAGCCTGAGAGTTATTCCATCAACCGCCTGAAAAAAAAGTAAACAGGCGTGAAACGCTACATCTATATCCTGAACATCTCGCTGGAGGCGGTTTATCTCAATAAATTCCGTTCTCTGCTAACCGCACTGGGTATTATCTTTGGTGTTGCAGCGGTCATTTCGATGATGGCGATCGGCAGTGGTGCCCGCCAGGAGATCCTCGACCAGATCAAACTTGTCGGGGTGAATAACATCATCATCAAGCCTATTGTTAAAGGGAAAAACAATAAGGATGACAAAAAAGATGATGGCAAAAAAGACGGCTCGACTTTAAAAGAGAACTTCTCCCCCGGTCTCACTTTTAAGGACGCCAAAGCCCTCGGCAGTTATATCCCCACAATCGACAAAGTCAGTCCTGAAGTGAACTTCGAAACCTATATCCTGAAAGATGGCATCAGGAGTTCTGCCAAACTGTGTGGGACCACGCCCGACTTCTTCTCGATGTTTAGCCTCGACCTGCAACAGGGACAGATGTTTTCAAAAGAACAGATGGAGATGGGCAAATCAGTATGTATCATCGGACCTGTGATAAAAACCAAGTTCTTCAAGGACCAGAATCCTATTGGTCAATCGATCAAATGTGGCACCATCTGGCTGGAAGTCATCGGGGTGCTGGAAAACCGGAATCTCACCAAAGATGCCAGCGAAAACCTGGATATCAGCGATTACAACAATACGATATATGCCCCGATACAGACTTTACTGCTGAGAATTTACAACAGATCTGTTGTTAAACCCGGTTCAGAAGGCAATACTTTTGACGGAGGTGATTTTGTCATCTCATCGGGCGGGGAAGATTCAAAAGGCTCAAAAAATGAGTTGGACAAAATCACGGTCCAGGTGAGAGAAAGTAATATGATGACACCTACGACCGAAGTCATCAAAAGGATGCTCCTCAGGCGCCATTCCAATGTCAACGACTTTGAAATCAAGGTCCCGGAACTACTTCTGAAACAGGAACAAAGGACAAAGGATATATTCAATATTGTGTTGGGTGTCATTGCAGGTATCTCCTTGCTGGTTGGCGGCATTGGCATCATGAACATCATGCTTGCCAGCGTGATGGAACGGACCAAAGAAATCGGGATTCGGATGGCCATGGGCGCAACAAGAAAAGACATCATTGTTCAATTTCTTACGGAAGCCACAATATTAAGTGTTTCCGGCGGACTGATCGGGATCCTTCTCGGAGTCATCCTTTCCAAAATTATCATGGAAGCCACTGATATTAAAACCATTATTTCGGGAGGGTCTATCATCCTATCCTTTGGTGTTTCCGCCACCGTTGGAATCCTGTTTGGCTATTGGCCCGCCAAAAGAGCCGCGTCACAAGACCCTGTAGAATCACTTCGCTATGAATAATCAAGCCATCTTCAATAGCACCCGCCTTTCCTTTCTGGCTATCGTGGTATTTGCCTTGTTCGCCGGCTTGGCCACCGCCAGCGCTCAAATCAACAAATCCCTGAGCCTGGATGAAGTCATCCGCATCGCAGCCGATAACTCACGGGAAATGGTTTCTGCAAAACACCGTTTCCGTAGTAGTTTTTGGGAGTACAAAACGTTCAGGTCACAGTATTATCCGATGTTGAAGCTCAACACCACCATGCCGGGCATCAACCGTTCGATTCAGAAATATACCCATGCGGATGGCAGCGAGACTTTTATCACCATGAGTTCTGCAAATTATTCAGCCAACCTCTCGCTCTCCAAGATCATCGGCGCAACAGGTGGTTCTCTGTATGTCAACAGCGGGATGCAACGTATGGATAACCTGGCATCGCCGCTCAGCACCAATTATCTCACAAACCCTGTGTCTGTAGGTCTCAATCAGCCCATACTTGCATACAATCCCTATCGTTGGAGTAATAAAATTGAGCCCCTGAAGTATGAAGAGGCCAGGCGGAAATTCCTGGAAGACAGGGAGCAGGTTGCCATTACGGCGGTAAGTTCTTTTTTCGACCTCCTGCAATCCACGATTTCCATGAAGATTGCGGTGACCAATGAGGCCAATTACGACACCTTATACAAAATTGCCAAAGGGAGGTATAACCTTGGAAAGATCGCGGAAAATGAGCTTTTACAGCTGGAGTTAAGTTATCTGCAAGCCAAAGCCCAGGTCGAAAATGCCAAGCTGGATCTTGAGATGAACACTTTTAAGCTGAAGTCATTCCTTCGTCTGCCCGAAAAGAGCGAGTTGAATCTTTTCCCACCTTCTCAGATCCCGGATGTGAAAGCAGACCTTGGAATTGCCCAGGCAGAAGCCCGGACCAACCGTTCCGACAAGATCTCCTTCGACCGTCAGCGAAAAGAAGCTGAGAGCCAGGTGATGCAGGCAAAACTGGACAACAGGTTCAATGCGAATTTGTTCGTTCAATATGGTCTGACGGCTACGGCGCCCAATTATGAAGAAGCCTATAAGAACCCGCAGGATGAGCAGTTATTAACCTTTGGCATCCAGATCCCAATCCTCGACTGGGGTTATGCCAAGGGAAAGATCCGGATGGCGGAATCGAACCGGGAACTGGTTCAGACCAATGTGGAACAACAGGAAATCGATTCGGAACAGGAAGTCTTTTTAAAGGTGATGCAGTTCAATATGCAGAAAAACCAGGTTGCAATTGCTGCAAAGGCCGATACTGTAGCACAGAAACGATTCTATGTCAGCAAGCAGCGCTATCTCATTGGAAAGATCGACATCACTGACCTCAACATCGCCCAGACCGAGACTGACAGTGCCAGGCTTGGATATATCTCTGCGCTCCGGACCTTGTGGAGAAGCTATTACGAATTAAGAAGACTAACTTTGTACGACTTTGTTGTGGGCAAACCGATTTCGTTTGAGTTTAGTTCGGTGGCTTGGTGAAAGAATCAATGCTTAGGTCGGTTTCCTGGTGAAAGACGCACGGCAGAGGAACGGAAACGCATTGTTTTGCAGAAATATATATTTTAATAATAGTTTTCCTCAGCGTAACTCCGTGCCTCCGCCCCTCAGCGGTGAGTCTTAAAATTATTTTCCAAAACTTTGTTCATTTTTCAGCTTATTTAGGTAATTTTGCAGTCCAATACCGAAATTAAATTTTCAAATTTATATAACTGTATATCAGTTTATTGAAAAACACTTTATTATTATTCACAATTAAATTCTTATTACAATGTCAGTATTAGTAGGCAAAAAAGCCCCTCATTTCTCAGCAGAAGCCGTTATCAACGGTGGTGAATTTGTTGATGGTTTCTCTCTTGACCAGTTCATTGGCAAGAAACACGTAGTATTCTTCTTCTATCCGCTAGATTTCACTTTCGTTTGTCCAACCGAAATCGTTGCCTTCCAGGAAAAAATCGCTGAATTCGACAAACGCAATGTCGCTGTTGTCGGTTGTTCTGTTGACTCAAAGTTCAGCCATTGGGCATGGCTTAATACCGATCTCAAGAATGGCGGCATCAAAGGCGTGAAATTCCCACTCGTCTCTGACCTCAGCAAGACCATCTCTACCAATTATGATGTACTCGCAGGCGAACTCGATTACAACGATGATGGCGATATGATGTTCCATGGTGCACCAGTTGCTTACCGTGGTTTATTCCTGATCGACAAGACAGGTGTTGTTCGTCACCAGGTTGTTAATGATCTTCCACTCGGACGCAGCGTTGATGAAGCACTTCGTATGGTTGATGCTCTTCAGCATTTCGAGGAATTTGGCGAAGTTTGCCCTGCCGACTGGCACAAAGGTGATAGCGCTATGAAAGCAACTGCTGAAGGTGTTGCGGATTATCTTGGAAAGAAATAATTATTCTTTATAATATTGGAAAAAGGTGCTTCGTCTGGAGCACCTTTTTTTTGATGAAAAAACCGTGAGCACGTGTGCGCGTGTAGCTCGTGTGTGCGGGTGCCCGTTGACGGGAGAACGATTTAACGTGAAGAACGTCAACGCGCAAACGATCATACGATCACACGAGCCACACGAGTCTACGAATAAACATGAATTTATTCCATTCTCTTCGCCTGCTCCCAATAAACATCCATCTCTGCCAGCGTCATATCATGAAGATTGCGACCGAGATCGCGAGCCTGATCTTCGAGATACTGAAAGCGTTTGATGAATTTACGGTTGGTGCGTTCCAGCGCATCTTCGGGGTTCACATTGATGAATCTTGCATAATTAACTAATGCAAACAACAGATCTCCGAATTCATCTTCAACTTTTTCATGAGCGGCATCGGATTCTACTTCGAATCGAAGCTCATTCAGTTCTTCCGTTACCTTGTCGAATACCTGTTCGGGCTTTTCCCAGTCGAAACCAACACCTCTAGCCTTTTCCTGGATACGATAAGCTTTTACAATAGCAGGCAATCCCATAGGAACTCCTTCCAATACAGAACGTCTCCCTTGTTTCAGTTTTATCCGCTCCCAGTTTTCCTTGACCGCTTCAGCATCTTTCACAACGACATCACCATAAATATGTGGATGCCTGATGATGAGCTTGTCACATATTGACGTCAGCACATCTTCAATATCAAATGCACCCTGCTCAGAAGCAATCTTTGAATAAAACACCAGGTGAAGCATCAGGTCGCCCAATTCACCTTTCATGGCAGGGAGATCTCGTTCAAGGATAGAGTCACTTAACTCATACATCTCTTCGATGGTGAGGTATCGAAGGCTATCGAAGGTCTGTTTCTTATCCCAGGGACATTGCGCCCTGAGTTCATCCATGATCTTTAATAGTCGCAGAAAGGCAGCACTCTGAGTATTCTCCATGTGGGATATTTCTTTACCAAATATTAATAAGCACGAGCAAAGACAACCCTTCTTTCGGAGGGCTTCCCGGTTAAAACACATTTACCGGCTTCTTTTTTACCGTCGATAGGGATGAGTCGTATCGTGGCTTTGGTCTCTTCTTTGATCTTTTGTTCTGTTTCGGGTGTTCCATCCCAATGCGCATAGATGAACCCACCTCTATTGTCTAAGGTTTCCACGAATTCTGCCCATGTATTCACATAGTGGGTGTTGTCATCACGGAAGGTAGCGGCTTTGTTGTAGAGGTTCTGCTGGATGTTCTCAAGGAGGTGAACAATTTTATTCTCGATGTCTGTCATCTGGTAGGTCTCTTTCTCCATCGTATCGCGTCGTGCGAGTTCCACAGTCCCGTTTTGGATGTCGCGCGGACCGATGGCCAGGCGGATTGGAACACCCCTGAACTCATGTTCTGCAAATTTATAACCAGGCGTATAGGTATCTCTGTCATCAAACTTAACGCTGACACCTTTCGCCAGTAGGGCTTTTTTGATCTCAAGCGCTTTCTCGCTCACAGCGGCAAACTCTTCCGGCTTTCTGGAGATAGGAACGATGACGACCTGTATTGGAGCCATCTTTGGCGGTAATACAAGGCCATGGTCGTCAGAATGTGTCATGACGAGGGCACCCATCAGTCGGGTTGAAACACCCCAGGAGGTAGCCCAGACATAATCCAGCTTATTTTCTTTATTTAAGAATTTCACATCAAAAGCCTTGGCGAAGTTCTGCCCCAGGAAATGAGACGTTCCGGCCTGAAGCGCTTTTCCATCCTGCATGAGGGCTTCGACACAATAGGTCTCTTCGGCTCCTGCAAAGCGTTCGTTTGGCGACTTAATCCCCTGCAGGACAGGCATAGCCATATAATTCTCGGCAAAATCGGCATAGACACGCAACATTTGTTCTGTTTCGGCAATGGCTTCCAGTCGTGTTGCATGTGCGGTATGTCCTTCCTGCCACAGAAACTCAGCCGTACGTAGGAATAACCTTGTCCGCATTTCCCATCGGAACACATTGGCCCATTGGTTGATCAGGATGGGAAGATCGCGATAAGATTGTACCCAGGTCCTGTAAGTATCCCAGATAATCGTCTCAGAAGTGGGACGAATGATCAATTCTTCTTCTAATTTGGCATCTTCATCCACGATGACTCCTTTGCCATCGGGTGAGTTTTTTAAGCGGTAATGTGTAACGACGGCACATTCTTTGGCAAAACCTTCCACGTGACTGGCTTCTTTGCTAAAAAATGATTTTGGGATAAGCAGCGGAAAGTATGCATTGGAATGCCCGGTTTCCTTAAATTTGCCATCCAGGATCGCCTGCATTTTTTCCCAGATAGCATAGCCATAGGGTTTGATCACCATACAGCCTCTGACGGCCGAATTTTCGGCCAGATCTGCTTTTATGACCAGGTCATTGTACCATTGAGAATAGTTTTCGTCGCGTGTAGAGAAATTTTTCGCCATTGTGGGTTTGTGGTATAGAATTTGCTTTTAAATAAGTGCAGGCAAAAATAGTAATAATTACAAAGCCTAATGAGCTTTTTGGCTCATTCAACCCAAGGAGGACCACACCATGAAAACATTAGCAGGATTTTTAGCCATTTTCGGGATACTTTTAAGCTCTTGTACAGCCGTTCATTATGTCAATGCTCCTGTAGACGACGTTTACAATAGTCCACCCAAACAAATTACTGTTGTAAAAACGGAAACAAAGACTGTTACTCAGACTCAAGCGCCACAGTATCAGCAGCAGAATATCCAAAATCAGCCACAGCAGGCTGCTGTTACGATAACATCCGGGGATCAACAAGCGGCTGTGCAGCAAGATTCTGTGCAGGATACCACTGCCCTACAACCTTATTATACCAAATCTGAGACAGTTTACGAACCAAACGGCAATGTCGTTGTCACAGAGAAATCCTATTATGGGACTTTTGACCCTGACAACTATTATGATTATGCTTATGCTGCCAGGATTAACAGGTTCCAGCCATCACCGGTTTCAAACAATTATTATTACGATTATTATACAAATTCCTATTACTATTCCAATAACTACGATGACTGGGGTAGCAGTATCTATATGGGATACAACTGGTTGAATCCCTCTTTTGGCTTCGGCTTCGGCTATGGAGGACTTTCTATCGGTTTTGGCTGGGGCTATCCATCTTATGGCTATGGTTACCCTGGATATGGCTATGGTTATCCTGGTTACAGTTATGGTTATGGCTTCCCATATTATGGTGATTATTACGGAGGATGCTGTGGTTGCTGGAATCCAAACAGCTTTTATTACAACAGCTATGACAACAATACACATTACGGCCCCAGAGGCAGTGGTGGTGGACGAGGTTCAAATCATGGCAGTGGCCGCACTGCCGGGAAGAGTGGTGACGGACTACGTCCTGAAGGGAATCGTTCAAACGACATGGTCTTTGGTGATCGTTACCAAATGGCTGTCAACCGTGGCTTTAGTGATGCTGCACGTCCCAATACAATAAACAACAACGCTGGCAGCCGTGCCAACACCGTCGCTCCTGCAGCCACGGTAAGGCCAAACAACGAAGGCAGCCGCACTCCCAATGCAGTTTCCGGTAGCGTGAAAGCACCTGCTTTTAAGGGTCGTCCGCTCGCCAGGCCACAAGCCCCGAATTCGAGGGTTAATCCGGCGAACCCTAACCAAAAAGCTATGGCTGCTCCGACAACACCTCGTTATGCCAAACCCAAAACTTATAGCTCTCCCAACTATACCAAACCAAAATCCCCTCAGGAATATGTAAGTCCAAAAACAGAGCGGGTTCCAGGACAGGGCAATGCTGTGAGAGAAAACACAAGCAGGCAGCGTCCTATTTATACAGCTCCTGAGCAACGTCTCAAATCAAGAGAGTCGGCACCTGTGAACAGTGATCGTGAATCCGGCAGTTCAGGCAATAGCTATGACAGCAGATCCAGTGGCTCCAGTGGCTCTGGTTATAGCGGCGGATCACGTTCTTCCGGGGGAAACAGCAGCGGGAGCAGTGGCGGAAACAGCGGCGGAAGTGGCAGTGGTGGAAGTCGGTCCACTGGCGGAAGAAGATAAAATTACATTTAATACTCCATTACTATGAAAAAGCTCTTGATCATCCTTGTAGCCCTGGTTTTACCTTTTGTAATTAAAGCCCAATATGAAGTTGAAGCGCTTCGTTTCAGCGACCTGACATTTGGAGGAACAGCCCGGTTTATGGGCTCAGCGGGTGCTTTTGGCGCACTCGGCGCAGACATCTCTACTTTGCATACGAACCCCGCAGGTATCGGACTTTACAAATCCAATGAAATGACCTTCTCGCCTACCTTGTTTTTTGGGAAAACCGAATCAACTTATAATGGATATTCGATGGATGACTATAAAGGCAACTTCAACATTGGAAACATTGGATTTGTTAGCGTCTTCCCTGCAAAAAACAAGCAAGCAGAGCAAGGTTGGAAAAACTTTCAATTTGGATTTGACCTGGTCCGAAACAACAATTTCAATTATCAGATATCTTCCAGCGGGAAAAATATGGAAAGTTCTCTCCTGGACGTCTGGAACAACAACGCAAATGGAAAAACAGTCAACAACCTTGATAGTTATAGTACCTACCTGGCCTATGACACCTATTTGTTAAACTCAGACTCGCTTTCCGGCATCCCGAATAATTATACCAACGCTATCCCTGCAGGAGGTGTCACGCAGTCCCAGGGTCTTCAATCCAGTGGTTATATGAATGAGTGGGTCATTAGTTTTGGGGGGAATTATAATGACAAATTATTTTTAGGCGCCAGCTTTGCCTTTCCATACCTGCATTACAGCGAAAGTAAAACCTACCAGGAAGATGCCCTTTCTCAGAATCTGGCATTTGAAGAGTTTAAAACCATGCATGTTTATGACAACCTGGATATTAAGGGACATGGTTTTAATTTTAAGTTCGGTATAATCTATAAGCCATTTTCCTTTGTAAGGATGGGACTTGCTTATCATTCTCCAACGAATTTTTATCATATGTCGGAATCCTACAATACCACCGTCAGCTCTTTCTTTGACAATGGCGATAATTTTGTTTCTCACTCTCCCCAAGGATTATTTGATTATAAACTCACCACGCCACAGCGTTTCATCGGAAGCCTTGCCTTTATTATCGGGACAAGAGGCTTTATCAGTGGAGAATATGAAGCAGTAGACTATTCTCAGTCAAATTACAGATCATCCTTTCCCGGGGACTTTGTCGATGCGAACAATACGATTCATGCTATTTACAGGTCAACTGGGAATTTACGTATCGGTGCCGAATATAAGCTTGACAATATCAGTTTAAGAGGTGGTTATGCGCTTTATGGAAGCCCCTATGCCGATAAGATCAATGATGGTGCCAGGACCTCTTATACTTTTGGTTTGGGATTCCGCTCTGATAGCTTTTTCCTCGACCTGGCTACGGTACTTACTTATGCCTCTGAGAAATATTACTTTTATCAGCTAGAGAATAAAATCAACCCGGTGGTAAATAAAACACACAACCAAACCTACGTGATGACAATGGGAATTAGGTTTTAACCTATTCTTCTTCCTATTCATTACCTTTGCCTCATGCTTTGGCAAGAAATTAAAACCTTATTAATTAAAGACATCCGTCTTGAGCTCAAACAGAAATATGCCCTGAATGGGATACTATTGTATATTGTATCGACGATTTTCCTTTGTTACCAGGCATTTGAAAACAAATTAGAGCCAGCAGGATGGAATGCACTGTATTGGGTTATTTTGTTGTTTGCAGCCGTTAATGCGATCTCCAAGAGTTTTGTCCAGGAAAACACTGGCAGGCAATTGTATTATTACTCCCTGGCAAGCCCGCAAGGCATCATCCTGGCAAAAATCTTATACAATATGCTATTAATGATGGCTTTGTCTATACTTTTCTTTTTTATTTATATCCTTTTCCTTGGAAGTTTTATTGTCAATTACGGTTTATTTGCCCTGACCTTCCTCTTGGGCAGCATTGGGTTTGCTTCATTATTTACAATGATTTCAGCCATTGCCTCGAGGACAAGCAATAACTTTTCACTTATGGCTATCCTTGGATTCCCAATTATATTACCCTTATTGCTGATGGTGATCAAAGCTTCACGATATGCCTTGTTCGCCGATGCATGGACACAGGGACTTCGGCTGTTGATTGGATTAAGTGCGATAAACGTAATTATTGTTAGCCTTTCATTTATGCTATTTCCTTATTTGTGGAGAGATTAGCCAAATTTACTAAAGGGAAAGCCTGCCCCTGAATCATCAATTATTCTTATCTTTGCCCCCCTTAATTGGAAAACGCATATCCGGAAACCATTGAAAAATAATTACTGGAAAATAATCCCTGTAGTTTTTCTTAGCTACACGATCATCGCAGGATTCCTCATTGGAGTTCCTGATTTGCCGATCATACGTGAAAGCATACGAAACTTGTTTTTTCATGTCTGTATGTGGTTTTCAATGATTTTTCTTTTCGGAACCTCAATGGTATTCAGTATCCGTTTTCTTTCAGGATTCCAGGAAAAAGAAGACATTATCGCTGTGGAAGCAGCCAACACCGGACTGATATTCGGCATTTTAGGTCTGTTGACCGGTATGATCTGGGCGACATTTACCTGGGGCAAACCCTGGACCAACGACCCGCAACTCAACGGTGCCGCGGTGACTGTACTTGTGTATTTTGCCTATATGGTCCTTAGAAATTCGATCGATGAAGAACATAAGCGTGCCAAGGTCTCTGCTGTATATAATATTTTTGCTTTTGTCATCCTTATCATCTTCTTATTTATCTTGCCACGTATGGCCGACGGCTCATTACACCCAGGTAAAGGACGAGATGAAACCATGACCGTTAAAGAACTCGATAACCGATTGAGGCTGGTGTTTTATCCGGCCATCATTGGATGGATCAGCCTGGGATTCTGGATCTTAAATATCCGGGTCAGGATGAGAAAGATCCATAACTTCCTGGAAGAAAAAAAATCATCACAAGCTTAAGCACCTAAAAATGGATACCGGAAATAAAATATATGTCGTTGTAACAGTTCTCATGGTCATCTTTATCGGGCTTATCAGTTTCCTTGTGTCTATTGACCGCAAAGTCAGGAAAATGGAGAAAGAAATTGAAGAAACCAAAAATCAAGCATCATGAAAACCAAACATATCTTACTGATTGTCGTTATGGCACTCGCCTTAGGCGTAATCATTATGACCTTCACCAATTCAAGCACTTATGCCAGCTATGAGCAAGCGATGAGCAGCCCTGGCAAAGAATTTCATATCATTGGAAAGCTTGACACCACCATGCCAATCATTTATAATGCAAAAGCCGATGCCAACCGCTTCTCCTTTTATATGACAGATAATAAAGGAATACAAAAGTTGGTCGTTTACAACAACAACAAACCTCAGGACTTTGAGAAATCAGAATCGGTGGTTGTGGTTGGAAAGATGCAGGGGGACACTTTGAGAGCCAGCAGCATGTTGCTAAAATGCCCTTCAAAGTATAATGACAAAAAGAAGCCACAAAGCTTCGGGGAAAAGAAATTTGGTCAATAATTTTATTGAATTTTGGAAGAAACGTCTCCTAAGAAGAAAAACGGGCATGTAATGTGGTCCTATTTGGTCCGCTTCATCCTAAGAAATCGCCTGGGTATCCTAATCACGATCGGGGTGTTAACCTTGTTTATGGGTTATATGGCCACCAAGGTGAAACTGTCGTATGATATGGCCCGGATGTTACCCCAGGTTGACTCAACATACATTAAGTACGAACAGTTCAAACAGAAGTTTGGAGAAGACGGTAGCGTGCTTTTTGTCGGCATCAAAGATCCGCATTTGTTTCAACTTGAGGTCTTCAATGAATGGCACGAGCTTTCAACGAAAATCAAATCGCTGAATGGCATTGAAGAAGTGGTATCCCTGGGAAGAATCTATGAACTGGTCCGGAATGACAGTACGCATAAATTTGATTTTAAGCCTGTTGTAACCAAATTGCCTGCCAGCCAGGCAGAACTTGACAGCATTAAAAATCGAATTTACCATCTTCCGTTTTACAATGGGCTGATATTCAACAAAGAAAGCAATGCCACCATCATGGCAATCACCTTGCGAAAGGCTGAATTGAATTCGAAATCACGCGATATTATTCTTAAAAGCATCATGGATGAAGTGGATGCTTTTGGCAAGAAAAACAATATTGAAGTTCATTACTCAGGCTTGCCATTTATCAGAACTCAAATTTCATACATCGTTGAGCATGAGATGAAGATTTTTGTGATCCTTGCGCTGCTGATCGCTTCGATCATGCTATTCATCTTCTTCCGTTCTTTCAAGGCTGTCATTTTCCCGATGTTAATTGTTTTCATCGGCTTAATCTGGGCCATGGGTATCATCGCCTTGTTTGGGTATAAGATCACCATATTGACCAGCATCATACCCCCGCTGGTTATCATAATCGTGGTAGAAAACTGTATTTTCCTCCTGAATAAATACCACCACGAGTTCCAGGCTCATGGAAATAAGGTCAAAGCCTTGTCACGAATTGTGATGCGTGTTGGCTATGCCACGCTCATGACAAACCTGGCAACGGCCACTGGTTTTGCCTCTTTCATTGAGACCAGAAACAAAATGCTGGTTGAATTCGGCATTGTTTCCTCCATTAACATCCTTGTTGTTTTCCTGCTGACCCTTTTCCTGATCCCGATATTTTTCAGTTATCTTGATCCTCCGAAAGAAAAGCACCTGAAACACCTGAACAATCGCTATACCTTAAAAATTCTGGATGGTGTTATTCATGCTGTTCAGTTTAAGAGACCTTTGATATACATTGTGTCCACTTCTATCATCATCCTGGGAATTATCGGAGTGCTCCGCTTAAAATCATCGGGATATATGGTGGATGACATCCCAAAAGACAGCAGAATTTATAAAGACCTGGGATTTTTCGAAAAAGAGTTTAAAGGAATTTTGCCATTTGAGATCAGTGTGGATACACATAAAAAGAAAGGCGTAATCCAGCTATCTACCCTACAAAAAATTGATCAGCTTCAGGACACCCTGGCGAAGTACCCGGAACTCTCGAAACCACTTTCCATCGCGGAGGTTGTTAAATTCTCAAAACAAGCCTATTACAAAGGGAATGACTCCATGTATTCTCTGCCAAACAACCAGGAAAGAGGCTTTATACTTTCCTATGTCCCAAGCGGAAAAAGTAAGAAGCGGACTATAATGAATTCCTTTGTTGATTCAAGCTTACAGACGACACGCATCAGTGTGCAAATGGCCAATATCAGCGCAACAGACATTGAGCGAATCCGAAATAGTCTGAAGCCGGCAATTGATTCCATTTTTAATCCGGCAAAATTTAAGGTTGAGATGACCGGAACCAGCATTGTTTACCTTAGAGGCTGTCAATATCTAACCAAAAATTTGATTACCAGCCTCCTACTGGCTTTACTTACCATTACCTTATTACTCGTTCTGCTGCTTTCTTCTGCAAGAATGGTAATTGTCTCATTGATTCCCAACATCTTACCTTTGGTAATGACGGCTGCACTCATGGGGTATTTCGGAGTTCCGATTAAGCCATCTACCATACTTATCTTCAGTATTGCGCTTGGGATCTCTATTGACAATGCCATTCAGTATCTGTCGCGATATCGTTCTCAGCTGCATCAAACCAATTGGAACATTAAAAAATCAGTACTGATCGCCTTAAGGGAAACGGGTTATAGCATGATTTATTCATCAACCGTTTTGTTTCTCGGCTTCGCGATCTTTATTCTTTCTTCTTTCGGGGGGACACAGGCGATGGGATTTTTAATTTCCTTTACTTTGTTAATGGGAATCTTTTCCAATCTTTTCTTGCTGCCTTCCTTATTGCTTTCATTAGATAACTACCTGACAACGAAAGAATTTGAGGAGCCATTATTAGAGATTTTAGAAGAGGAAGACGAAGACGATGACAACATAAGTCTGGATTAATTTATAAAACCATCACCACATGAAAGGTATAATATTAGCAGGAGGCTCTGGAACACGTTTACATCCCTTGACATTGGCCGTTAGTAAGCAGCTGATGCCTATTTATGACAAACCGATGATTTATTATCCATTGTCAGTATTGATGATGGGTGGCATTCATGAAATTCTGATTATCTCGACTCCGCATGACCTCCCGCATTTTGAGCGCTTGCTTGGCGATGGCAGCCAGATTGGATGTAAATTCAGTTATAAAGTTCAAGACGTTCCCAATGGACTTGCCCAGGCGTTTGTTTTGGGAGAGACATTTGTGGGTTCTGATAAGGCTGCACTTATCCTGGGCGACAATATTTTTTACGGAGCTGGACTTCAAGAATTGATGCAGTCAAACAACAACCCCGATGGTGGTGTGGTTTTTGCCTATCATGTGAATGACCCTGAACGTTATGGCGTTGTAGAATTTGACAAAAGCAACAAAGCGATCTCTATTGAAGAAAAGCCAAAGCAGCCGAAGTCAAATTATGCAGTTCCTGGCCTGTACCTCTATGATAACTCTGTGGTTGAAGTTGCAAAAAATATCAAACCCAGCGCCAGGGGTGAATATGAGATTACTGATGTCAACCGGGTTTATTTGGAGCAAGGAAAACTTAAAGTCGGGATTCTTAGCCGTGGCACTGCATGGCTTGACACTGGGACATTTTCTTCCTTACTGCAAGCCTCACAGTTTGTCCAGGTAATTGAGGAAAGACAAGGTCTGAAAATCGGTTGTATTGAAGAAGTTGCCTACCGGATGGGATTTATTAACGACGCTCAGCTGAAGAAAATCGCAGAACCCTTATTGAAAAGTGGGTACGGTGAATATCTGCTTCGTTTACAGGAATAATCTTTTATGCATTCACTGGAATTTCTATTACAAAAAATCAGCCAATCACTTCAGGATCTGCCACTTGACAGGCAACCTGAAGACTTGTATCAACCCATTAAATATTCGCTTTCCATGGGCGGTAAGCGCTTACGCCCGCTGCTGACGCTTATGGCTTGTGACCTTGTTGGCGGGGATCTTGAAGATGCCATGCCTGCAGCAATCGGGATTGAGATATTTCACAATTTCACACTCCTTCATGACGACATCATGGATAATGCACCGTTAAGGCGTGGCAAGGATACCGTGTATAAAAAATGGAATACCAATATTGCTATTCTTAGCGGGGATACCATGTTTGCCCTTGCTTACGAGAAAGTGGCAGAAACACGGATTGACTATCTCCCTGCAATTCTCGATGTGTTCACCACTACTGCCAGGGAAGTCTGTGAAGGACAGCAGTATGATATGAATTTTGAGACTGAAGAAGTGACTTCCCTGGAAGATTATCTGAATATGATCCGTCTGAAAACCGCAGTTTTGCTGGGTTGCTGTTTGAAGGCAGGGGCGCTGGCTGGCGGGGCTGACAAAGAAACTGCCAATATCTTGTATCGCATCGGGGAAAATCTGGGAATCGCTTTTCAGATCAGGGATGATTTTTTAGACACTTTCGGTGATGAGCTTTTGTTTGGAAAGAAAACTGGTGGTGATATCCTCGCCAATAAGAAGACTTATCTTTACCTGGCTGCCCTTCAGAATGGCAGTCCGGAAACCAGGGAAGCTTTACAAACCATATACCAAGGTCAGCGAATCGACGCCAGCGAAAAAATCGAGTGCGTGAAGAATTTGTTTATCCAGGCAAATGTTGAAGCGATCTGTGAGGAGACTACCACCGAATTTTACAACAAAGCTCTGGACGAAATCAGAAGTCTGAAATACTCGGAAAGCCGGTTATTGCATTTAAAAGAGTATGCCAGGAACCTGATTGGGAGAACTTACTGATCTTCTTCATTAAAAGCCTCAAGCTGCAGATGCAGATCTTCCCATACCTGCATTTCATCCTTTAGCTTGTCGTTAAGAAGCTGGTATTGGTCAAATACCTTTGCATGATCGATCATCTTATGAAATTTCTCAGGGTCAGCCATCATGGCATCCATATCAGCAATTTGTGTTTCAATACAAATGATCTCTTCTTCGCATTTTACAATCTGGTTGCTGATCTTTTTCTGGTCTTTCCCTTTTTGTTTTCGCTTTTCATACTCCAGTTTACCGGCGCTTGAAGAATCTACAACCTTGGCAACAATTTTGTTCTTCGCTTCAAGCTGACTGAGTGTCTGAAGTTTGCGTGTTTCCAGGAAATCATAGATATCGCCCAGGTATTCGCGGATTTTATGATTTCTGAATTCAAAGACTTTATTGGACAATCCCTGAAGAAAGTCCCTATCATGAGAAACCAGGATCAGGGTGCCATCGAATTGTAACAAGGCATTTTTCAAAATGTCCTTCGACTGCATGTCGAGGTGATTCGTAGGCTCATCAAGAATGAGCAGGTTGACCGGTGTGAGCAGCAATCGGGCTAAAGCGAGGCGTGATTTTTCGCCTCCTGAAAGCACTTTTACCTTTTTGTCGATAGTATCACCACTAAAAAGGAAACTCCCAAGGATGTTCCGGATCTTTGGCCGGATGTCACCAACAGCGACTTCATCAATAGTCTGGAAGACAGTCTTATTAGGATCAAGCATCTCAGCCTGGTTTTGGGCAAAATACCCCAATTTGACATTATGTCCCAGTTTAATTTTGCCATTATGCTCCAAATCTCCAACGATGATTCGGGAGAGTGTTGTCTTCCCCATCCCGTTTTTTCCGACAAATGCAACAAAATCATTTTTCAGAATAGAGATGTTAATGTCTTTCAAAACAAGATTATCACCATAAGTTTTCCCAAGTCCATGGGTTTCCACCACGACTTTCCCGGAACTTGGGGCGGGAGGAAACTGGAAATGAATGGCAGACCCATCGACATTCTCGACTTCTACTTTCTCCATCTTGTCGAGCAATTTTATGCGTGATTGCACTTGGCTCGATTTAGTATTTTTCGAACGGAATCGTTCAATAAAACGCTCGATCTGGGCAATTTCCCTTTGCTGGTTGTTGTAGGCAGCCATTTGCTGTGAGCGTTCTTCTTCCCGTTTCACCAGGTATTCAGAATACGGGAATTTATAGTCAAAGATTTTGGCAAAAGAAATCTCGAGCGTTCTTTTGGTAACATTATCAAGAAAAGCACGGTCATGGGAAACAAGCACAACAGCGCCAGGAAAATCCTCCATGAAAGATTCCAGCCATTGAATAGATTCAATATCAAGATGATTGGTGGGCTCATCCAGTAATAATAAATCCGGACTTTGAAGCAGAATTTTCGCCAGTTCAACGCGCATTTGCCATCCACCGCTAAACTGATTCAAGGCTTTCCCAAACTGTTCAGGTTCAAAGCCCAGGCCAAGCAGTACTTTTTCAGCTTCTGCCTCTTTGCTTTGGCCGCCTATCAGATGGTGACGTTCATTGGCATCATGTAGACGATTGAGTAGTTTGGTATAAGCATCTGATTCATAATCGGTGCGGTCGCTGATTTCTGCAGTGAGCCGACTAATCTCTTCTTCAAGATGCATCGCTTCTGCAAATGCGGTGAGTGTTTCTTCAAATACCGTTTTTTTACTCCCCAGGGCCATCTCTTGTTGCAAAAAGCCCATCGTGAGGTACTGAGGTTTGCTGATTGTCCCTTCATGAGGGTCAATCAAACCGGCAATGATTCGAAGTAGCGTAGTTTTCCCTGCACCATTCCTGCCAACGAGTCCTATCCTGTCCTTGGGGTTAATGATAAAGGACACATTCTCGAAAAGATTGTCCCCGGTAAAATGAATTGTGAGATTGTTTATTCCTACCATATCTTTTGCAAAAGTACCAAATCCACCCGCCGGAAAAAAACAATGTCCTGAATAAAAGAAAAGGGGCGCATGAAAAACATACGCCCCTTTGCAGAATCTTGAAACAAAATATTATTTACTGACCACCAATTTCTTGGTCAGTCGTTTTCCATTAGTCTCCAGTGTAACATAATAGTTTCCACTGCTGATCTTTTCTGTGTTAAAGTTTACGTTATACTTTCCGGCTGACTGGCTGGCTTCATTGACATTGAGGACGGTTCTGCCGTGACTGTCGATGACCTCAAGTTTTACATTGCCTGAAGACTGTAATTCGTAAGCAATATTGGTATTATTGATCGCAGGATTCGGGTAGGAAGAGAATTTCATCCCATCAATAAAATTAGGAGAATCAATGCCTGCAGTGCTTTGATCAGTTACGACCCTCAAATACATATCGATGTTGTTGGTAGAGCCAAAAGACTTACGAATTGTTCTCCATGCGTTTGTGGTAGCATTTTTCATCCAGGAAGTCTCAACAGTCCCGGGATCACCGGCAATACAGCTAACAATAGCCAGTGAGTCATCACCATAGGTAGAATAATCCAGGACGATCGCATAGTTTGAATTGATATAAACCGGAGTGGTAAAATAGGCAATTGTAAGAAATCCTGTTGTGTCAATATCCGTTGAACTAATGGTCGTACTGGCAACCTGGGTACCAGGAGCAGTAGTCACTGTGCCGGCATATGCAGTACCCGTAGCATCGCAACGGTTTACAGAAACAACAAGGTCACCGGCGGTGCCAATAACGTTCTTTTTAAAGCACCAAAGGAGCACTTCCTCGATGTAATAACTTTGAGTCAGGGTGAAGGTCTGAGCCTGTGCTTTGTTTTGTGTATTGGTTCCAAAGACATAACCGGCATATACCTGGTTTGGAGCAGTACCTGTAAGGAGGTTGTAGATAGTAAAACCTGTTTTGTGAACAATTCCGTAAGGTGTCAGGGTGTCTGTTGGGGTTTTAACAGAACTAATTGGGCTTAAGCTGTGTAGTTTTTTTCCAGGAACAAGGGCATCCTGGGCCATCAAATAAGCCGTGAAGCTCATCATTAGAGCTAAAATGTAAATTTTTTTCATTGAGTTGATTTTTGCTGTTTGTTTTTATGCTGGTTTACAATAAGTTGCAAATCTATAAATTGCAATTGTAATTTTTTGTAAAATTAAGCAAAGCCATTGAAGAATAGTAAAAATTAACAAGAATTAAAAAAAAGAGGGCAACTCTGATTTGAGCGCCCTCTTTCAATAGGATTAAACCTAAATATTAGCGGGTTACATTAATTTTACGGGTAATATTACCAGTTGCGGTTTCCAGAGTAACAAAATAAACACCTGGATTTAATTCAGCTGTATTGATTCTGGTTTTGTTGTTATCAACATTCATATTCAGAACTTCAGATCCAAGGATATTGGCAACATGAAGTTTATTGATATTAGAATGAGATTCAATATTCATGAAGTCATTTACAGGGTTTGGATAGATTTTAACACCAGCAGTCTGAGCAGGATTGCTAATGCCAGCGTTCACGCTAACCTGAACATTATCAAGGAATAAAGCAGCACCGTCAGTTGCATTATCTGCAACATGTTCGTTGAATGCGATATAAATGTTCTGACCGGCATAAGCACTCAGAGAATAATTTGATTGCACCCAACCAGAATCTACATCAATATAAGACAATGTGCCTAAGGTTGTTGTAAATGCAGCAGTACCAGCACCGGTTACAGAGACTTTTACATCAATTGCATCAGCGTAACTTCCGAATTTCCGAACCCAGAAATTCAGAGTGTAGTTTGGAGAAACAGCGATTTGAGGTGTGATCAACCACTGGTCATTGGATGAAGCGCCACCTGTGGTGTAGGTACAAAATGCCATTTGAGGACCGCCGCTGCCATTTGGGATAGAAGTAACAGAACCACCGACAAAACCAGGGATTGGCGTTGTTCCGATCGTTTGCATTTCCCAACCGGTGCCACCATCGGGGCTGGCTTTGGTCCAACCATTTGGTGGAAAAGTTGTGCCTTCAAAACTTTCATTGATAGTGGCAACAAGAACCCCAGCCGGAACTTTTTGAAGTTCAGGTGTAACTGGAGTAACACGAGGTGGGAAAGTTTTTTGTTGAGCAAAGGAGAGACTTACAACAAAAAATGAAATTAGTGTCAGGAGAGTAATTTTTTTCATGGGTCTTTGTTTTAGTTTTCAATAGTACAAAAGTAAAAATAAAATGGCAATTATCAAACTTTTTTGTCTCTCAGGTGTTTTTGACGAGAAGTTTGGGCTCCAGCATGTCTACCATGGCATACTTTACTCCCTCCCTGCCCTGGCCTGAATTTTTCACACCCCCATAAGGCATATGATCGACTCTGAAAGTTGGAACGTCATTGATGATTACCCCACCAACCTCTAATTCGGCAAAAGCAAGATTCATTTCGCTGAGCCTGTCGGTAAAAACACCTGCCTGCAGACCGTATTCACTTTGGTTTATCAGCCTAACAGCTTCGGCGAAATCATGATAGGGTTCAATAGTAACTACAGGGCCAAAGACTTCCAGCGAGCACACTTTCATTTCAGGTTTTGTTTCCATCAAAACGGTAGGGGGATAATAAGCGCCCTGTCGTTTTCCACCGCACAAAAGCTTCGCACCGTCATTGAGGGCTTCATTCACCCAAGATTCCACGCGTATGGCATTTTTCTCATCAATCATGACAGAAATATCTGTTGTAGGATCCATAGGATCTCCGGTCTTGATCATTAGTGATTGTGCAACAAAACGTTCACAAAATTCCTTAAAGACAGAGGCATGAACAAAAATACGCTGAGTATGGATGCAAACCTGGCCGGAATACGAAAATGCGCCCATCACACATTTCCTTACAGCGAGATTAAGATCAGCCGAATCTGAAACGATGACACCTGCATTACCACCGAGTTCCAGTACAACATGTTTTCTGCCACTTTCATTTTTCAGTTTCCAACCAACGGCTGGAGAACCGGTAAAGCTCAACAGCTTAAATCGCAAATCTGAAGCTAGAGTATTGCCCAAGGCTCTGTCCATGGGAAGAATTGACACAGCACCTTTTGGAAGTGCCGTTGTGTCAATCACCCTGGCCAGTTCAAGCATTGAAAGCGGGGTAGATGAAGAAGGTTTCAGGATGATCGGACAAGCAGCTGCAATTGCTGGCGCTAATTTGTGAACAGCTAAATTTAAAGGAAAGTTAAACGGGGATATTCCAGCGACCAGACCTATCGGGAAATACTTAAGCCAGGCTTCTTTTCCAAGGCCTGCTGCTGTCCAGTCGATGCTCAAATGTTCTGCGGGCCAACGTTTCGTCTCCTCAGCGGCAATGATAAAGGTGGCAATCGCCCTGTCAACCTCCGCTGAAGCATATTTCCAAGGTTTTCCGCATTCCTGAACAATGAGGGACGTAAAACGATCATGAGTTCGGGTGATTCCCTCCGCAATCTGCAAAAGAATCTCACGCCTCAGGTAAACAGACATTGAAGCCATTTCCTTCTCAACAACAAGTCCTTTTTGAATTGCAAACTCAAGATCTTCACTTTCAGCACGGGAAGCCCTGGCAAAAACCTCAGACGTAAAAGGATTTATGATCATGATCTCTTGTGACGTCATGCGAAATTCACCGGCAACATACATAGGAAAAGTTTCCATATCTCTTGTTTTAATAGGTGATACAAATATACAGATCCTCTCATTTATATCAAATCACAACAAAAAATAGCCGAATTTTGCCAGAGAAAGGCAGGATTGTTGATAAAGACAAAAGGAAACATCAAAACAATTAATTGTCAAGCAAGTACAGAAATAATTCATTTTTGAATTTATTTTCAAGGAAAGGCTTTGTAAATTGAAAATGTTTCGTAATTTTGCGCTTCCAAATTTTTAAGGAAAGGCATTGAAAATGTATGCAATCGTAGATATCCTAGGACAACAATTCAAGGTTGAAAAAGACCAGAAGATGTTTGTCCATCGTCTTGAAGGCGAAGAAGGCAGCCAGGTTGAATTCGACCAGGTATTGCTAGTTGATGACAATGGTAAGATTAGCGTAGGCGCCCCAGCAGTGGACGGTGTCAGCGTTACCGCCAAGATCCTCTCCCACCCAAAAGGCGACAAAGTCCTGGTCTTCAAGAAGAAAAGAAGAAAAGGTTACCAGAAACTGAATGGCCATCGCCAGTATTTTTCTGAGATTTCCATTGAGTCTATCAACTTTGGCGGAAGCAAGAAAGCTGCAAAAGCCACGAAAGCTGAGAAAGCTCCAGAGGCTCCTGTTGTTGAAGTTTCCCCAGCTCAGGAAGAAAATTAATTTATTGATTCACCTTTAATACCCTATAGAAATGGCTCATAAAAAAGGTGCCGGTAGTTCACAAAACGGTCGCGAATCCCATAGTAAACGCCTTGGCGTTAAAATTTACGGCGGACAATTTGCCAAAGCAGGTAACATCCTGATCCGTCAGCGCGGCACCGTTCACAATCCAGGCAACAATGTCGGAATCGGCAAAGACCATACCTTATTCGCACTCGTAGATGGCGTCGTTCAATTCAAGAAAAAAAGAGATGACAAATCTTATGTTAGCATACTCCCATTCGAAGTAGAAGTTAACTAGTTAAGCGAAAAACATTTTTTAAGATTTTATGTTAAATCTCCTGGCAACCCGGGAGATTTTTCATTTTTATCAGTCCGCGAAATCCTACCTTTGCACAAAATTTCAAGCATGCTTCAAATCAATTTACTCCGCGAAAAACCTGAATTCGTCATAGAACGCCTGGCAATTAAGAATTTTAAAGCTTCCGAGCTTGTCCATGCCATCGTCGATCTCGACCAGAAAAAACGTGTCCTGCAGAAAAACCTCGACGACAACCTTGCCGAATCCAACAAACTTGCCACCGAAATCGGCAATTTCTTCAAACAAGGCAATAAAGCTGAGGCTGATACGCTAAAACTCAGGACTGCAACGCTGAAAGAAGCGTCAAAAGAACTGAGCGAACAACTTGAGGACGCATCAGCAAAACTTGCCGAGCTCTCGGTTCAGCTGCCAAACCTCCCACATGACTCCGTTCCAAAAGGCACGCATGCTGAACACAACGAAATAGTCTCCCAGGAAGGAGAAATTCCTGTCTTACACAAAGAGGCTGTTCCTCATTGGGACCTCGCCAAGAAATTTAACCTCATCGACTTCGACCTGGGCAGCAAAATCAGTGGAGCCGGATTCCCTGTCTATCGTGGCAAAGGAGCCCGCCTGCAACGTGCATTGATCAACTTCTTCCTCGAAAGTGGCATCAATGCAGGATATGAAGAAATACAGCCTCCATATGTCGTTAATGAAGACTCTGCCTATGGAACAGGGCAGCTGCCGGATAAAGAAGGCCAAATGTACCTGGCCACCCTTGATAAACTCTACCTCATCCCGACGGCAGAAGTTCCTGTGACAAATATTTACCGTGACGTCATCCTCAAACCCGCCGATTTCCCTGTAAAAAATGTGGCTTATTCCGCTTGCTTTCGTCGTGAGGCCGGTTCTTACGGCAAAGATGTTCGTGGTTTAAACCGTCTGCATCAGTTCGACAAAGTTGAGATCGTCCAGATCGCACGCGCTGAGAATTCATATGAAATACTTGACGAGATGGTTGCTCATGTTACCTTCTTGCTACGTTCACTGGGCCTCCCCTTCCGTATCCTACGGCTTTGTGGCGGCGACATGAGCTTTGCCTCGGCCCTAACCTATGATTTCGAGGTGTATTCTACCGCACAGGAACGCTGGCTGGAAGTAAGCTCTGTCTCTAACTTCGAGTCATTCCAGGCAAACCGCCTTAAACTGAGAATTAAAAATGAAAGCGGGAAGACTGAACTGGCTCACACACTAAACGGCAGTGCTCTTGCCTTACCCCGTATCATGGCCGCCTTGTTGGAAAACTACCAGGTTGAAGATGGAATCCGCATCCCGGCTGTCTTGGTCCCTTATACCGGCTTCGAAAAAATCAGCTGAACATGAGCTTGAAAAAACTAATTGTCATCTTTCTTGCTTTTGGCCTTGCTGTAATGTCATTGCCAGCTATGGCCCAGCAATCCAAGGATGAACAACTGGCTATCATGTTTTTCCAGGACAAAGATTACGACAAAGCCGCAGCCTTGTTTGAACGGCTTTATGACGACAAACCTGCGTCCTATTATTATACCTACCTGATATATTGTTACCTCGAAACCGAAGATTTTAAAAAAGCAGAAAAGCTCGTCAGGCGGATGTTGAAACAAGAGCCCAACACGCTCCGTTATGCTGTAGACCTGGGTTATGTCTACAGCCGTGAGGGGGAAATCAGCAAGTCGCAGAAACAATATGAGGAGATCCTAAGAGAGATCCCTCCTGACCGTAACCAGGTGATCGAAATTGCCAATGCTTTCCTCTCCCGACGGGAAAACGAATATGCTGTCAAGGCCTATGAGAAAGGAAAGCAGATGCTCAGAGGCACTTATCCCTTTAACATGGAAATGGCTCAGATGTACCAGGTTACCGGCAATATTCCGGGGATGATTGAAGAATACCTGGATTATGTCGATTATGACATCACCAAAATTATCACGGTGCAGGACAGGTTACAGGATGTGCTGAGCAATGATCCAGAAGGCAGCCGTAGTGAGATCCTTCGAAAGACTTTGTTGCGCAGGTCTCAGAAATATCCTGATCGCACTTATTATTCAGAGCTTTTGCTCTGGGTTTCAATCCAGGAAAAGGACTTTGACATGGCATTTACCCAGGCAAAATCACTCGATCGCAGACAAGGAGAAGATGGCCGCAGGATCTTTGACCTTGCCCGTATCTGTGTCAGCAATAACGATCTGGCCATTGCATCCCTGGCATATCAATATATCATAAACAAAGGGAAAGACAATCCATATTTTGTCTTCAGTAGAATTGAACTCCTCAATGTTGACTTTTTGAAACTGAATCAGCATTACTACCGGACAAGCAAAGAACTGGAAAGCCTGGACCTGGCTTACAAAACCACACTTGAGGAAATGGGGAAGACGCCATCGACCATCAACCTTGTCAGAAACTATGCCCATCTGCAGACTTTTTATTTGAATCATTCTGAAAAAGGAATTGAATTGCTCAACGAAGCCATTACAATCCCCGGAACCTCGCCTCAGCAAAATGCGGAATGCAAATTAGAATTGGCAGATATCCTTTTATTTACAGGAGAAGTCTGGGATGCAACACTTTTGTATTCCCAGGTCGACAAAGCTTTTAAAAACGATCCCCTGGGCTATACTGCCAAATTCAAAAATGCCAAACTCTCTTTTTATATTGGTGAGTTTGAATGGGCAAAAGCCCAATTGGATGTCATGAAAGCCTCCACCTCCAAGCTGACCGCCAATGATGCTATGGATCTCTCACTCATGATCGGGGATTACCTGGCAGAAGACACTACTGGCAAAGGCCTTAGGCTTTTTGCACAGGCTGACTTGCTGGAATATCAGAATAAAGACGATCAGGCCCTGGCCACGCTCGACAGCATCACGCTGATTCAAAGTGCGGCTTCACTCAACGATGACGTTTTGTATAAAAAAGGAATTATTCACACAAAGAAGGGAAATTATGCCGTGGCTGACAGCCTGTTCAGGAAAGTCACAGAACTCTACCCTGAAGATCTTTTGGCCGATAACGCTTTGTTTGCCCTGGCCGACCTGAATGAAAACAAGCTGAATAATAAGTCAAGAGCCATGGATCTTTACCAGGAACTCATGACAAAATATCCAGGGAGCCTGCTCGTGGTTGAAGCGCGTCGGCGTTTCCGGAGCCTGAGGGGCGATCCTGTTAACTGATCCTGAATCAATGGTACAACCGAAAAAACATTTGGGTCAGCATTTTCTGCTGGATCACAACATCGCCAGAAAAATCGTCAATAGCATTTCAGATGAGACGATTCCATGGCTGGAGATCGGGCCTGGCAAAGGCGTCCTCACCCGCTACCTGATGGAAAAGAAGCTCCCGGAGTTTAAGGTTATTGAAATTGACTACGAAGCTGTTGAATATCTTCATCTTGAATTTCCTAGCCTAAAAGAGAATATCCTGAGTGCAGATTTCCTGGAAATCGATCCACAGAAGCTCTTTCCTGTCAATTATGGAATCATCGGAAATTTCCCATACAACATCTCCTCACAGATTTTTTTCAAGGTTTTAGAAGAACGAAAACTTGTGAATGAGGTTGTTTGCATGATTCAGAGAGAAGTGGCGGAAAGGCTGGTATCCGGGCCAAAGACCAAGGTTTACGGGATACTGAGTGTACTGCTTCAGGCTTTTTATGATATAGAAATGTTATTCCCGGTTGGGGAGAAAGTGTTTTTCCCACCACCCAAGGTGAAATCTGCAGTGATCCGATTAAAACGAAACCAGACTTCTAAGCTGGATTGCGATGAAGTTTTGTTTTTTAAAGTCGTGAAAGCAGGATTCAACCAAAGAAGAAAGACATTAAGGAATGCGCTTTCCGGCATTTTACCTCCTGGACACCAGGTTCCCGCAGACATTCTTTCCAAACGTGCGGAGCAGCTTACTGTTGCTGATTTTGTGTGGATTACGGCGTTTATTCAGTGAGAACTTTCACACAGATTGCACAGATTAAGGGCACATATTACACAGAAACACTATTGAACTTTTCTTAACACCGGTAAGCCATTTTCTGTGTAATCTGTGGGTTTTCCTCTGTGCACTCTGTGTGAAACTCTTCTTTTTATTTCATTTTCCATTCCGGCAATCGCCCGGGGGTATAAGGAGCACCAAGTTTCTCGAGTGCTGTTTCCAGCTCTTTAATGTCAATATCCTGAAACTTTTTTAGGGAAGCCAGCACCGGCCCGAATGCATTAGCTGCGATCACATAATCTTGTTGCATGGTTTGGGTGGGCGTTGTTGTTGTATTGTAGATCCCGTAAATAACATTGTTTACCCTGTCGGTAATTGAAGGAGGCTGGTTTTCATTGCGTTTGCTGAGACTGGGGTCTCCTTCCATGAGGTTTGACAGGCTGTCGAGACGGTCGAGGATGGCTTTTACCTTACTGTCATAGGCAATGGTCTTTTCCGCTGTCATATGGAAGGCTTCTCTCATGACTTTGACCTTTTCTTTCATGGCACTGAGTTCCCTGGAACTTCCGCTGACCACCCGGGCCAGGTCAGAAACTTTTTCCTGGAACACCGCATTTTGCTGCCTGTTTGTTGGTGTCAGCTGATGATCATACAAAATCTTAGTGGCAAAACTCTCTTCCCCTGGAAACTCAGTAATGACGCCATTGACCGACTTTGCCATACTGACTTTGTAAGTTCCCGGCATACTCAAAAGTCCTGACCCGGAATTCTCAGTCACTGAAGCACTGACACTTGCTGGAAATACCGAAGGATATCGGAAATCCCAGGTCAATCGTTGTAAACCCTTGGAAGCCGGAGCCGTCAGTTTACGTACCACCTGGCCTTGTGCGTCAGTGATAGTAAACATCAGAAAGGCTTTTTCTTCCAGGTCTTCTTTCTTTAGTTGATCCATTGAAGGATAGTCGATTTTGTCGCCTTTCTTTTCTGCATCCTTTTCCATTTTCTGGCGCTCAGATTTCGCTGAAATGATCTCATCCTTCAGAAAATAGGTGAAGTTGACCCCAACCGGCGGATTCTTCGCTCCATAATAACTTTCTCCCTGTCCGTATTTCTCACCACGCTGCACAAACAGATAGGCATCTTTCACAGGGAAAAGCTGGGCTTCTTTGTCGAGAACATCTTTTGTGATTTTCCGCAATGCGGAATAATCATCGAGGATATAAAAACCCCTGCCGAAAGTGGCGATTACAAGGTCATTTTCTCTTTTCTGTATCTCCATGTCTTTTACGGCAATTGTAGGCAGTCCGTTCTTCAATGCCGTCCAGGTATCACCAGCGTTTACGCTGACAAACAAACCAAATTCAGTACCTACAAAAAGCAGATCAGGATTTATCGGGTCTTCAACGATACAGTTCACGCTTCCTCTTATCGGGAGATTCGCGCTGATCGACTTCCAGGAGTCACCCTTGTCGGTGCTCTTCATCAGATAGGGCTTAAAATCGGCATTTTTATGGTTGTCAAAGGACGCATAAACGACATTGGGGTCGTGGTTAGAAGCAAAGAGGTACGTCACATAGGTCATTTCAGGCACGCCGGTAAATTTCTCCACTTTCCGCCAGTTCTTCCCTGCATCTTCAGTGATCTGGATGAGGCCATCATCGGTGCCGACATAGATAAGATTCTCTTGCTTCGGTGATTCTGAAAGGGCTACAATGTTTCCGAAGAAAGACGTTGATGCATTTTTGGCTACTGCTTCGGGGCGTTGGATTTTTCCCATGACCGGCAAGGTGTTGCGGTCGAGCTGGCGGGTAAGGTCCGGACTGATGACCTGCCAGTAGTTTCCACCGTCGTCGCTGCGGAAAAGCTTGTTGGCAGCGAAATACAAGCGGTTGTGCTGGTGCGGACTGATGAGCAGCGGGCTATCCCAGTTCCAGCGATAGGCTTCGCCTGCAGGTGGCTGTGGCTGGATGCTGATCTCCTCCCCCGACTTACGGTCGTAACGCGCCAGGTCCCCATATTGAGCCTGGGCATATACGACATTGGGGTCAGTGGGGTCAACTTGAGTTTCGAATCCATCGCCACCATGGGTCACCCACCAGTCGTCGTTGACGATGCCGGCAGAACTTGTCGTGCGGGAAGGCCCGCCCATGCTGGAGTTGTCCTGAGTACCGCCATAAACATTATAAAAAGGGAGGTCATTGTCAGTAGCGACCTTATAAAACTGCGTCACAGGCAGGTTCGCCTTAAAATCCCAGTTGTCCATGTCGAAAGTCTCGTATACGCCACCATCGCCGCCGATCAGGAGGTGACGGGTGTCATTGGGGTCAATCCAAAAGGCATGATCATCGACATGACGGTGTTTGTTGCCCAGGTTTTTCCATGTTTTGCCGCCATCGAGGGTATATTTGGTATAAGTATCCATAGAAAATACCCGGTTTTCATCTTTGGGATCGCAAAATATCCTATTGTAATATTGTGCACTGGTGGTTGTCAGATCCCCTCTTTTCTCCCAGGAGGCACCCCGGTCAGAAGAGCGGAAGAAGCCGCCTTTGTCTTCTTTAGCTTCCACAACGGCATACAGCATGTCAGGATTGACAGGAGAGATCGCAATTCCGATCCGGCCCATATCCCCATCGGGAAGGCCAACATTGATTTTGTTCCAGCTCAGGCCCGCATCAATGGATTTATAGACTGCACTTTCGGGGCCTCCATTGATCAATGTATAGACATGACGACGGCGTTGGTATGAGGTGGCATACAGTACATCCGGATTCCTGGGATCGCAGATAATATCATTACAGCCTGTATTTTCGCTGATACTGAGAATGGCCTTCCAGGTCTTCCCTCCATCAGTGGTTTTGTAGAGACCACGATCGCCGCCAGGGCCCCAGAGCGGTCCCTGGGCTGCAACATAAACAACATCTGAATTGCGGGGATCAACAAGAATCCTGCCAATATGTTCTGATTGTTTCAGACCCATATTTTTCCAGTTCTGCCCCCCGTCTTCGCTCTTATAGATACCATCACCATAGCCCACTGAGCGCTGGCTGTTGAATTCACCGCTTCCGATCCAAACGATGTTGGTGTTGCCGGGATCAATAACAACAGGTCCAATAGAATAAGAACCCTGTTTGTCGAAGACTGGTTTCCAGGTCGTTCCGGCATTGGAAGTCTTCCAGACATGACCAGCAGCAGCAGCAACATAATACTCAAATGGATTTTTCGGGTTTACCGCAAAATCTACGATACGCCCTGAACAAAAGGCAGGCCCGATGCTACGAAAGGTGAGACCTGAGAGAATTTCGGGTTTCAGGGTGTCGATCTTAGCGCCAACAGCCATGAGAGGTGAAAGCAAGGCAAGAAAGAGGATGGTTTTTAGGACTTTCATGAAAGATAGAATTGATGAGGTAAATTTAGGAAAAACCTAGTTGCTGCAACTCGTAATAAAAGGATGAAGGATGATATATGAAGGATGATATATGAAGGATGAACGGAGGGGATCGCAATCGGTGCCGTTCATCCTTCATCCTTCAAGTCCATCCTTCATTTCCCCAAGTACTCATAAACTACAGTCCTTAAGGTACTTTTAGGAGGTGCATAATGGGTTGAATAACTAGGCGTGTAAATTTCAATCCTTTTCGTCACAAAGCCATTATTATTGAGGATATAGGTATAATCACTGTAGGCACCGGTCGACGATGGGCCGTTAGGACAACCAATATTCCACGAAATGTGATTTGTAAGGTTCTTACTGATGTTTCCAAGGATCCCATTATTAAAACCTGCTATGTCAAGTTTGTTTATCTGTGTGTTATAGGAATATCCGTCACTGCAGAGCCATCCGCTATTTGTGACGACCCTTTGTAATAAAGTCATGTTGTTATTGACAAAAGTATAGGTCAGAAACACGGTTCCGGAATCAGTACTTGTCCCAAACTGCTGGTAATGAGAAGTAGAACCCACCAAAAAGCCATTCAGAAATTGATAGCTTTGCCTGTTAATATATGCAACAGTCATATTGCTAAAAAATGTATCGATGCTGGTTTCGGCCAGGCCATCGATACCAATCCTGAATCTTGTTTTCTCAATTAAGGTGTGATTGCTATTTTCCTTTCTTAGTTCGACAATAGAATCATCATCGTGATAAGTGCTGGTCCAGTTTAAAGAATCATTGATATAGAGCGAATAGCTGGCTATTTGCGAATTTGAGAGCGTGATCACATATTTGCGAATATCAGGGTCAATGTCGTATTGAGAATCCTGGCCCTTATCCTTTTTACAGGAAGAAAGCAAGTAAAACACTCCCAAAAACATCAGTAAGTATTTCATTTACACTAAATTTGGTTCTACAAACTTCACCCTTCAAACCTTTTCTTCATCCTTTATCCTTATCAAGCAGCTTTTTTTCAATCCGGCTATCTGGAATAAGCCATAGGATTGCTGTCAGGATAATTAGCGTGACGGAAATAAGCGGGGTAAAAAATGCCAGGATGAAAGATACAATATAAACTAACAGTGAAATAATCCCTTTGTAATCCTTGCCAATGGCTTTAAACAAAACAGAATCTTTTCCATGAACTGAAATAATTACTTTGGTAAGAATAAAATAAGCCATGCCCAACATTAACATCACAAAAGAATAGGCTGCAACCGGTAATTCAGCAAAATGAGTCTGTCCAGCCCAGCCAGTAACAACAGGAACCAGTGAGAGCCAGAAAAGCAAATGCATATTGGCCCACAAAATAGAGCCTTTGACCTTTATAACTGTGTGAAGCAGATGATGGTGGTTGTTCCAATAAATAGCAATATAGATAAAACTCAATACATAGCTGAAGAATTTTGTACTGTCATTTATGAGGGACTTCCAGTCTGCTCCCTGCGGGATTCTCAATTCAAGGACCATGATGGTGATGATGATTGCAATCACACCATCGCTAAAGGCTTCCAAGCGGTTCTTATTCATAAATTAAAATCTTAAAAACAGTTTAAAGACAAGTTTTAGAATCAAATGTTCCCTAGGATAGTCCAATTATAGCATTCATTTAAAAATTACCCGGAATTAACCTTGGAAGTACAACATAAAAAGTGCTTCCTTTTCCAACTTCACTTTCAAACCATATTTGCCCACCTAGTTTTTCAACATAGGCTTTGGAGATACTTAATCCCAGGCCAGCGCCTTCATAATCGCGGGTATGTGACTCTCCGCCTTGCCTGAATTTTTGAAAAATAATTTCCTTTTTGTCTTCACTGATTCCGACGCCTGTGTCTTTCACAAAAAACTCGAGCCTCGTGTCTTTTTTTTCACACCCAAATTCAATCACCCCATGGTGGGTAAATTTAATGGCATTTTCCAAAAGGTTACTAAGTATTGAAATGAGCTTCTTTTCGTCTGTTTCGATAGATTCGTCAGATCCTTCTGATTCCATTTTTAGCAGAAATTGAATCCCTTTATCCCTGCATTCAGGCATAAAGAAATCGCATAAGTCATTTAATTGTGTGCTGACATTTACCTTAGAAATTGATAGGGTGATTACCCCAGACTCAATTTTAGAAATATCTATAATATTGTTGATGATATTCAGCAATCGCTTAACGCCACTTTCTATGATCTCTAAATACACCTTTTGTTCATTAGCGTCAAGCATCGAATCTTTCAACAGGTATGCAGCACCTTGAATGCCATTCATGGGTGTTCGGATTTCATGGCTTAGATTGTTGAGAAAAGCAGACTTTAATCGATCACTTTCCTCAGCCATGTCTTTGGCAAGAATCAGGTCCTTCTCAACCTGGATACGTTTGCTTATGTCATCATTAAGCTGGATGTTTCTTTCTTTGATTTTTAATAATAAAACGGCAGCCATGACTAACAAAAGAAACAACAGGCAGGATTCACTAAGCTCGTACAGTAATGAATTCCGCCATAACTTTGAATTAAAATCCATTCCGAACACAGCGATTACTTGTCCCGTTGATTTCTCTTTAATAGGAATTAAAACACTTACCCAGGTCCCCCACCGATCAGTTACAGGGTCTGTTACTAAGTCTTTTCCATCAATGAAGGGCTGCTTGTCCTGTAAACTGGCTTCCGGGAACTCTTGTCCGGGTGGTGAATAATCCGCAGAGGTCTCTGGTTCAGAGTCTGCGATAAAAAAAATATTACCGTTTTTGTTGCAATATAAATAGGCAAATCTTGCTTTAGAATTTACATGAATTACAGCTTTCAAGGTATTTTTAAGATGCTGATATCCAGGATTTAAAATGTCTACCGACCCTAACTCCAATGCTTTTAAGTCTTCCTTTGGTAATGTGGCCACTATAGTATTGCCAATTTGAAGAACTTCATCAAAGCGCTCTCGTTCGAATCTTTTCCATGTATAATTAAAATAGGCAAACCCGGAAATTGCCATAAAAACAAAAATAAATATACGCAGGAATCCCTTTTTCATAGCTAGAGTTTGGCCCGACAAGAACCCAAATATATTAAAAATGCTTTTGAATCAATCCTAAAAGCTTCGTTTTGTCTATCGGTTTTGAAATATAATCATTACAACCTGCTTTCATAGCTTTTTCTCTTTCGCCTCCCAGGCCGAAAGCTGTTTGTGCAATGATAATTACTTCTTTATTGAATTGGCGGATTTGACGTGTGGCTTCAAGACCGTTCATTTCGGGCATTTTAATATCCATCAGCACCAAATCAATATCAGGGTTCTTGCGACAAATCTCAACGGCATCAGTACCGGTGACTGCCTTTAACACCTGCGTACTTATGGTACTGGTTATCACACTGACAAGAAATTCTGAATTTTCATTGTCTTCAGCGATTAATATTTTCAAATCTTTAATACGATCTGCAACCTCATCAGATGGTTTACTCATTTCATCCTTGTCAAAACATTTTAAAGATCTCTTATCAGGAATGCTGAAAAAGAATACAGAGCCATTTCCTTCTTCACCTTCAACCCACAGCTCTCCTCCATGTTTTTCGACAAAATCTTTACATAGCATTAATCCCAGGCCAGTGCTGGGTTCGCCAGCTGTACCGGGGCGACTACTCTTAGAATCTATATGAAACAATGTGGCAATCATTTCTTTGTTCATTCCAATGCCATCATCTTTAACAGTAATGACAGAAGTGTTGTTTTCGCTAAGGCTGGCTGAAATAATCACATTTCCGTCTTGAGGCGTAAATTTTATCGCATTGGACAAAAGATTCCTGACAAGCGATTGAATCATATTAGAATCCGCATACAATTCATGATTCTGATTAATATTCATTGTAATGTTGATTCCCTTATTCCTCCTGGATTCATCAAGCAATTTCAAACAGTCAATTACCAGATTCTTTAGGTCAATTTTTTCCAGCTTGCAAGTCGTATGACTATGTTGCATTTGGGACCATTCAAGCAAATTTTCCAGCAAGTTATAGATATTTCGTGCTGAGTGACTTAAAACGACTGACATCTTCTGTTTTTGCTCAGATGACAATAATTGCGAATCATCTATCAATATTTCTGACAATCCCATAAAACCGCCCAAAGGGCCACGCAAATCATGAGCAATTATGGAGAAAAATTTATCCTTTGAGGCATTAAGCTTTTGGAGTTCTTCGCTTTGCTCCTTGAGTTTCTTGCTTTGTTGATATAATTTAAGATGTGTCCTCACCCTTGCAATGACTTCTTCTGCACGAAACGGTTTTGTTATAAAATCTACGGCACCTGATTGTAAGGCATTGACAATATCCCGGGTATCATTTAGTGCACTGATTACGATTACAGGAATCTCACAAAGTTTATCATTTTCTTTTAATCGTTTGCATACCTCAAATCCATCCATATCGGGCATCATAATATCCAAAAGAATAAGGTCCGGAGCTACCTTCTCCGCAGCCTGTAATGCAAGGGTCCCATTGGGAACAGGCCGAACCTTATAGCCCTGACGCTTCAGGATATCGCCCAGTACCTTAAGATTCATAGGGACATCATCAACAATAAGAATGTCGGAAATAATCTGATCTTTAACAATTTCATTATTCATCCCTTTACTCCTTACTATTTAATATTTTTTGCAATTGTTTATAATCATAATTCACAGCAAGATAGTTAAGTTGTTGTGCGAGTTCAGAATTGTCTTTTTCTATCCTTTTAATCAATTCAACCAATAAATCTAAATCGGCAACGGACAATGCTTGCTGCATTTTAAATAACAATCTACGGGGTAGTTTTAGGACATCCTGGCCCAATAATTTTATATCATTTCTATATTTCGACTGCGTCATGTATAAATCATCGTCATAAATATATTTTAGATCAAGAATCTTCCCAATTATATTGAACAATTCGTGTTCTCTAAAAGGTTTTCTGACAAAACCCTGGATCCCAAGTGAATCTATTGTTTTCAGCTCGCTATCGAAAGTGCTGGCAGTCAGGGCGACAATAGGGGTTAGCTTCCCTTTATCTGTCGATTTAATACGACGGCAAGCCTCATAACCATCGACAACAGGCATTCGCATATCCATTAAAATAAGATCCGGGCTTGATGATTCAAACTTTGTAATAACTTCAACGCCATCCAATGCTTCATCAACCTCAAACCCAACAATTCTGAGAAGAGTCGTCACAACTTTCAGGTTTTCATGATTATCGTCAGCCACCAGAATCCTGTATGTTTTCCCATCGTTTTCTATATGAAGCACTTTCTTTTGAGAATCCATTCCAGCTGACAAAGTGCTCCCTTTTTCTATTTCCAAATTAACCACAAACACGGAACCTTTCCCTGGCTGGCTGGTAACACTGATGTTGCCCCCCATTAAAACGGCCAGTTCACGGCTAAGTGCCAGGCCCAAACCAGTGCCACTTCCAGCATTAATGCCTGAACTCGTTTGCTCAAATTGTTTAAAAAGCTTGGCTATCTCGTTAAGCGGGATCCCTGGGCCAGAATCCTGAATTTCGATAACAAGACTGTCTTTCCTATTTACCCCTGCATCAATTCGGCTACGAATAACAACACTACCTTCTTCCGTGAATTTTATGGCATTGCCTATTATATTAATGAGTATCTGACGTAATTTACTTTCATCGATATATATATATTGAGGGAGTTCCGTTGATCTTTCAATGATCAATTTCAAGTTTTTAATCTGCGCCCTTTCTTTGAAAATCATTTGAATGTCATCCAGAAGCGAAAAAATATCGACGTCTGACGGATTAATTACTACATGACCTGCTTCTATTTTCGATAACTCCAGGATGTCATTTAAAAGCGTCAATAAGTGCTCCCCTGCCCGAATAATAGAGACATTGTATTCTTTTTGTGTATCTGACAAAAGCTTATCGCGGTTTATCAGCTGCGAGAATCCAATGATCGCATTTAATGGGGTTCTAATCTCATGCGACATATTTGCAAGGAAAATACTTTTGAATTTATTTGCCATTTCAGCATCCTGTTTGGCCAGGATCAAAGCTGCTTCAGTTTTCTTCTGCTCCGTAATATCTCTGATAATGCCTAAAGCATTCCATTGCCCATGAATCTTTATGGAAGAAATAGATAACTGTACTAATTTCTCCGCTCCTCCTTTAGTTATCGCTTCCACATCAAGAGTTTTCCCAATGGCCCCTCCCTGACCTGAGGTTAAAAAGCCTGGAAAAGCATCCAAATGAGCCTGAAGATAACGCTGGGGTACAATAAGACTATGAAGATTTTTGCCAATAGCCTCTTCTCTTTCAAAACCGAATATACGAGTGGCTGCAGGGTTCCAATAGGATATTCGTCCTTTTGAATCCATCATCAGAATGGCATCCTGAGCTGAGTCGGTGATTGAACGGATAAGATTTTCGCTTTCAAAAGGCGACTTACCCGGCACTTCAATATTTATATCGTCCATTACCCCCCCTTACCTAATAATCTTTCATTCTCAGCACGAACTGAGATAATTTAAATCAGCAATCCGTCTCAAAGTTCAGTATTTTTGTTAGAAAAATCAAACTTGGTGAACAAATAAATAACAATTCAAAAAAACAATGATCTGAAAATTAATCCAGACAAACCTGAAAATGAGTATAGCTTTGAAAAAACAACTTATACAAACCCTTTTTCAGTGATATAAGCTGTAACAAATTTCGCCGGAGTCACGTCAAATGCAGGGTTCAGCGCGCTTGCCCTTGGGGCAGCAACACGAATCGTGCGCATCACATCGGTTTCATCGGGCCCGGTTTGGAACAATACCTCCGATTCATCCCTTTCTTCTATAATTATTGATTCCCCATCAGCGCATTCCTTATCAAAAGTAGATGATGGCGCCGCCACATAAAACGGGATCCCGAATTCTTTCGCCACGATGGCTTTCTCCAGAGTGCCGATTTTATTGGCCACATCGCCATTGGCTGCGATCCTGTCGGCACCTACAATGACCAGGTCTACGAATCCTTTCGACATCAGGTACGCACCGGCATTGTCGGGCACTATGGTATACGGGATGCCCGCCTGTTGCAACTCCCAGGCCGTGAGCCTGGCACCCTGGGCACGCGGACGGGTCTCATCAGCATAGACAAAGACTTTTTTCCCTTCCTCATGAGCCACATATATCGGAGAGAGGGCACTGCCATAATCCACAAAAGCCAGCCAACCTGCATTGCAATGAGTCAGGATGCGAGAACCGTCTTTCAACAGCGAATTTCCATAGATACCAATGGCTTTTGCAGCCGCAACATTCGCCTGGGCAATCGCTTCAGCCTGTATCACGGCTGCCTGACTGGCTCCCATGAAATCGGGCAGGTAAAGAAAAGAAGCGTCCCAAACTTGTTGAACCGAGAAAAAAAGATCCCGTGCTGTAGGTCTGGTTGCCTCTATCATTAATTTTTGTTGTTGAAGTTGGGTTATTTGGCGATGCTGATTCCCTTCGATAAAAGCCTGCGCCATGGCAAAAGCGGCAGCGGCTCCGATTGCGCCGGCTCCTCTAACTTTCATAATACGAATGGCTTCGCAGGTGTCAACACAGCTAACTGACTCATATATAACGAATTCGAAAGGCAGCAGGTTCTGATCGATCATCCAAACGGAAGACCCTTCCATCCATATTGTTTGAAAATGTTTATTTCCAACTTTCATATTACATTTTTTGCATGTTCAATTTCAAATTTCAACTACCTTTGCAGCCCGAAATTAGGACTTTAAACGAATCCTGATTCGATGAATTTAATATTAATTTTTCAAACTTATTCATATGAGATTCTTTCTTTTTAGCCTGACTATCCTTGCCTTGATGACTGCCTGCCAGTCGAACCAAAAACCTCAGCCTGTCAGCTTACCGGCAGGAACACATATGATGGTAGCGCAGGAAGTAATACAAGCGACACAATACACATATATCCGTGGAACAGAAAATGAAAAAGAAGTATGGGTGGCTCTACCTCTGATGCCCGATGCAAAAGTCGGCACTACTTATTATTTTGACAATGCTATGGAAATGAGCAATTTTGTGAGCAAAGACCTGAACCGTACCTTTGCACAGATCTTTTTCATCAACGCGGTGAAGACCTCGTTAACTCCGGCTGAAGCACCTGTAACTACCCAGGACACCAGCAGAAAACCTGGGAAAGTCGCCATTGAGAAAAAAGAAGTAAAAGTAGAGGCTATTGCAGGTGGTGTTACTATTGCCAAGCTCTATGCAGCCAAAGGCGATTACGCCGGCAAGGTCGTCAAAATCAAAGGAGAAGTGACCAAATACAATTCAGCAATCATGAACAAGAACTGGATCCATCTCCAGGATGGCTCTGACTTTCAGGGAAAATTCGACTTGACAGTGACCACCGACCAGGAAGTAAAAGTTGGCGACGTGGTGACTCTTGAAGGAAAGATCGTACTTGACCAGGATTTTGGATATGGTTATAAGTATGAAATTCTGCTGTCGGATGCTAAGGTTGTTAAGAAGTAGACATGAAACGCATTCTCAACATATTATTTTCCTCAGCAACAACGATCGTTTTGCTGCTTATCCTCATTGTCTCCATGGCTTCGGCGACATTTATTGAGGACAAATTTGACACCGCTACTGCCAGGTCAATGGTTTATGGTGCCAAATGGTTTGAATTTGTCTTTTTAATTTTGATGATTAATTTCATCGGCCACATCAGCAAATACAAGATGTTAAGCCGGAAGAAGATTGCCGGCTTTGTGTTTCATGCCGCTTTTATCATGATCATTCTCGGCGCCGGGATCACCCGTTATTTTGGATTTGAGGGAAATATGCATATCCGTGAAGGAGAAGCCTCCAATGTCATCTTTAGCTCAGATCCTTACTTGCAAATCAGCGCCAAAGGGAAAGACCTTGATTACTCTTATGAAGAACCTCTCGCCGTTAATGAACTGGCTGACAAGAGTTTTCATAAATCAATTTCTTATGGAAGCGGGTCCATCGGTGTGGCTGTTGACGAATTTATTCCCAATGCTATTGAGAAGCTCGAAGAGACCAATTCGGGCGGACTCCGGATCCTTGAGATCACCCATGCCACCATGCAGGGCGCTGAAAACATCGACCTTGACAATGGACAGATGCTGACCATCGGGACAACGATGCTGGCTTTCAACAATCATGAAAAGGCTGATGCGGTTCATATCTCTGACACTTTGGGTACCTTGCAGATCAGTGCTCCTGGCGTGTTGGTGATGACTGAGATGAATTCCCAAAAATCGGATTCAGTTCCAGGAAACACCAATGTTGAGTTAAAACAAGGCCTTGTATATAAATCAAATGGATTCATGTTTTTGCTGGCCAAATATTATAAGAATGCAAAAAAAACACTTGTTAGTGGCTCTGCTGAAGAAGAAGGAGGTAGCGATGCACTGGTACTTGGCATTACGGTTAATGGCAAGAAGAATATGGCTATTGTCCGCGGCGGTAAAGGATATAGGCTCAACCCACAGGAATTTACTTTCGATGGCTTGACATTCAAACTGGGAATGGGCGAGAAGCAGATTCAGTTGCCTTTCTCAATTTACCTCAGGGATTTCATCCTCGACCGTTATGCCGGATCGATGAGTCCTTCCTCTTATGCCAGTGAAGTAACGCTCATCGACAATCGTGATAATCTGAAAGAAAATCACCGTATTTTCATGAACAATGTTCTGGATTACAACAAATACCGCTTTTTTCAATCTTCCTATGATATGGACGAAAAAGGCACTGTTTTGTCAGTAAACCATGATTATTATGGCACAAAGATAACCTACCTGGGTTATACCTTGTTGGGTATTGGGTTTTTACTTTCCCTCCTCAACAAGAACTCTCGATTCCTGATGCTTAGAAAAAAGATTGTTGAGATCCGCAACATCAGGAAAGCAGCATTACTACTGCCTTTCTTTATGCTATTTTCTGTCGTCACTGCCTTTTCCCAGAACAACGTACAGGCAATTTCCAAAGAACATGCCAACAAATTCGGGCTACTTTTGGTCCAGACTTTTGACGGTCGTTTTCAGCCTGTGAATTCGCTGGCTTATGACCTCCTCCACAAGATCTCGAGAAAAGACAATCTCAACATTGAAGGAAAAGGGAAATTGGATGCCACGCAAATTATGCTGGATATGACCATTCACCCTGATTTCTGGAAGATGCAAAAGATCATCCTCATTAGGGAGAAATCGGTTGCCGACATCATTGGATTACAAGGGAAATATGCTTCATTCCAGGATTTCTTCGACGAAAAAGGCCAATACAAGCTTCAGAAAAATGCAGAAGAGGCTTTCCGGAAAAAACAATCCGAACAGAATACTTTCGACAAAGAGCTGATCAAGGTAGACGAAAGATTGAACATTGTAATGACAGCACTGAAAGGAAGTATGCTAAAACTCTTCCCCGAACTCAATTCAGCCAACAACAAATGGATCAGCTGGGATGACAAGGATGCTCAAATGCCTTTGCCTCCTGTTTTCAATGTTTTCAGCCAGGATCTGCAGCTCAGTACGTTGAACTATTCCAATATCGCAGTAGCCTATTTCACTGAGCTTTCGAAAGCCACCGTTTCCGGGGATTACAGCAAAGCTGACAAAATCCTGGGCTATATCGGGACGATACAGCAATACAATGCCACAGCTGAAGTGCTAAATGCCCAGAAGAAAGCCGGCGTTGAGGTTATTTACAACAAACTGGACATCTTCATCACCTTAAGAAACTTCTATGCTGTTTTAAGCATGGTGTTGCTGGCACTTGCCTTTATCGACAACCTGAAACAGAAGAAAAGCAAACTCATCAGCTTGAGTTTGAATATCTCTATTGGATTACTGGGGCTCGGATTTTTATACCATACCCTTGGATTGATATTACGCTGGTACTTATCAGGTCATGCCCCGTGGAGCAATGGATATGAATCGCTTCTTCTTGTTGCCTGGGGTGGTTTGCTGGCTGGCTTTACCTTTGCCCGCTATTCGAAGATCACCGTTGCTGCCACAGCATTACTCGCCTTTTTTATGCTGATGACAGCCAGTCACAGTAGTTATGATCCGCAACTCACCAACCTTCAGCCTGTACTGAAATCTTATTGGCTGATTATCCACGTGGCTACACTGACTATTAGCTATGGTTTCCTCGGACTCGGATTATTCCTGGGGATGATGAACCTCGTGATCTACCTCTTTAAAACGACAAAGAATGCTTCCCGGCTTGACCTTGTGATCTCCGAGTTGACTTATATCAATGAGATGAACCTGACCGTTGGGCTTGTCCTTGCCACCCTGGGCACCTTCCTTGGGGGCGTATGGGCCAATGAATCCTGGGGAAGATACTGGGGATGGGATGCCAAAGAGACCTGGGCGTTGGTGATCGTTCTTGCCTATACCATTATTCTCCATTTGCGTATGATCCCTAAAATGAAAAGTGCCTGGGTATTCAATGTAGGTTCAGTGATAGGATTTGGCAGTGTCGTTATGACCTTTGTCGGGGTGAATTATTACCTCTCCAAAGGAATGCACAGTTATGCTGCAGGCGACACCCCGGTATTCCCGCTTTGGGCCTGGGGAATCATCCTTTCGGTTGTTGCTTTGATTGTTGTTTCCGGAATTAAAGACAATATGTCAACGACACTTGAGCCAAAGATTGAAGAGAAAAAGGTTGTAGACGCGGCAGAATAACTATGGCAGCACCAGGTGGTTGGCTGTAAGCCACAAGTCATACCAATCTTCCCGGCTGAGTTCTATCTTCAGTGAATCTGCAGCACTCTTTATCCTGGCAGGCTTTGTTGTTCCTATGATCGCACTGATGCGACAGGGTAGTTTCAGCACCCAGGCTAGCAGCACCGCCGAAGCATCAGTATTATACTTATGGGCGAGCGATTGTACAAGCAATTTGGTGTCACGGCATGCTTTGTCATCAGAAGGTTCCTCAGCTTGCACATATTTACCTCTGTCGAGTGGCCGCCAGGCCTGGATCTCCATACGATGCGCCTGAGCATAAGGCAGCATGCCACCCATGTCCATCCCTGTAGGAATTCTTTTGTTGTTGACAAAAACACCTTCCTCCAGGATCAGTGTATGTGCCAGGCCAAATTGCAGCTGGTTGGCTACCATCTCTTCCCCGCAATAGTTATTGAGAACCTGGATCTGCCGAACCGACATATTGCTCACACCAAATGACTTAACCCATCCCCTTTGTTTCAGGAAAAGGAAAATTTCAGCCAATTCTTCCGGATTCATCAGCGGATCAGGCCGGTGTAAAAGGAATAGGTCGAGATACTCAGTATTCAATCTTTTCAAACTGCCAGAGATCTGTTTCTCCAGGTACGGCCTGGAAAAGTCGTAGGTATTGGAATTATCAGGACCTGTTTTCAGCCGGATTCCTGCTTTTGATTGGATTCGGATTTTCTCCCGCAGACCGGGATTTGACTTCAAGACAGTCCCAAAGACTGTCTCTGATTTCCCAAAAGCGTAAATATCGGCATGATCAAAAGTAGTAATGCCATTTTCCAGGGCCGCATCGACAGCCAGCTGAGCGACTCGCTCGTCATCAGATGTGATTGGGTCACGGCTCCAGCCCCCACCCAATCCCATGCATCCATAAATCAGGCTTTTTTGAGCGTTTACTTCCATAAATCTTTTTTTATTTAGAATAATTCAATATAAAATCTGTTTGGAATTCTAATTTTTCATATTTTTAGCTGTTAAAATAATACAAATTTCGTTCTTTTCTTAACATTAGATTTAAAACACTGAATATCAATACGTCTCTTTAATTATTCACTTTATCTAAGTAAGCAATATGGCAATCTCATTACAAACAAATCCAGGTGAACCCAACAGTCCTGAACTATTGTCCGGTCAGCCCATGAATTATAAACCGGCCCTGGTGTTGCTCACTTCTTTGTTTTTCATGTGGGGTTTTATTACCTGTCTGAATGACATCCTGATCCCGCATTTAAAAGCCTTATTTGAGCTGAATTATACAAAGATCATGCTGATCCAGTTTACTTTTTTCGGAGCTTATGCCATCATGTCAATTCCTGCCGGCTGGGTTGTGGGAAAGATCGGATACCGCAAAGGTATTGTTTTAGGTTTGGTGATCACCGGATTGGGGGCTCTGATGTTTTACCCTGCTTCAATAATGATCAGCTATGTGATTTTTCTTGCCGGCTTTTTCATCCTGGCTTCCGGCATCACCATATTGCAAGTTGCTGCAAATCCCTATGTTGCCATTTTAGGCTCCCCTGAAACAGCGTCAAGTCGATTGAATATGACCCAGGCCCTGAATTCCCTGGGAACAACAATTGCTCCTGTGTTCGGAGGATTGCTGATTCTTTCCAGTAACACCAACACAGCTGAGAATGCCAGTACTGTGCAGGGCCCATATGTTGGAATTGCCATCACACTTTTACTGATTGCCGCGATTTTTGTTTTCGCCAAATTGCCTTTTGTTCAAACAAACACTTATAAAAAAGGTGCCGGCAGTGCCTGGGAATACAAACACCTTATTTTAGGTGCATTGGCCATCTTTTTGTATGTCGGTGGCGAAGTGTCTATCGGGAGCTTCCTGATCAATTTCTTTGCCCAGACTGACATTGCAGGGCTTGCCCATTCTGAAGGGGCCAAATATGTAGCCCTGTATTGGGGTGGTGCGATGGTTGGCAGATTTTTCGGAGCTGTTGCACTGTCGGGAATAAAGAAACAAAGCGACCGTCAGCTTATTTATGCCGCTATCTTTATTTTTGCCTTCTTTGTCGCCTGGTATCTCACCAATGACGTTAGCCTTGCGGCACTCTTCCTTATTTTCGTCATTATCAATTTCGTAGCATTCCTTTTCGGAAAAAACAAACCCAGCCGCACCCTTACCATCATGGCAGGAGTTGTTGTATGCCTGGTTTTGATTACCGTACTTTCCTCCGGGAAATTTGCCATGTGGCCAATTATTGCTGTTGGACTATTTAACTCCATTATGTTTCCTACAATTTTCACTTTAGCAATCGACGGGCTCGGGAAACATACGAGTCAAGGTTCGGGAATCCTGTGTTTCGCTATTGTAGGAGGGGCTATCATCCCGCTGATCATGGGTGCACTGGCAGATAGTTTTGGAATCCATTCTTCATTCCTGGTGACTTTAATATGTTATTTATACATTATGTATTATGGCATGACTGGTTATAAACATCAACTCTCATAAATATGAAACAGCTATACATTCTAATACTGCTTGCGGCATTGACCTTGCAGGGCATTGCCCAGGTACGCAGTGTCAGCGGGACAGTTTCTGATGCGAAAGACGGGACGACTTTGCCGGGTGTGAGTGTAACGGTAAAAGGCACCTCTAGTGGAATCATAACAGATATCAATGGCAAATATGACATTAAGGTCCCGGATGCAAACGCCATCCTGGTTTTCCGTTTTATTGGCTACAAGGCCTTTGAGGCCACTGTTGGTGCGCAAAAAGTCATTAATGTAAAAATGATCGTCGAATCGAAGATGTTGGACGAGGTGGTTGTGATCGGTTACGGGGTGGTTCGAAAAAGCGATCTGACTGGTTCTGTCAGTTCTGTTAAGACCAAAGACATTGTAAAGATCACCTCATTAAACCCTGAGCAAAGCTTGCAGGGAAGAGTCTCCGGCGTGCAGGTCACCAGTACTTCAGGGGCTCCAGGTGCAGCGCCGGCTGTGCGTGTGCGAGGGGTTGGTACTTTCAACAATTCAGCGCCAATCTATGTCGTTGACGGGGTGATTCTTGACAATATATCCTTTCTGAACGCTGCAGATATCGCCTCGATGGAGATTTTAAAAGACGCCTCATCTACAGCAATCTATGGTTCACGTGGCGCCAATGGAGTTATTCTGATTACGACAAAAAGTGGAAAAATCGGAGAAGAGAAAACTACATTCAGCTATACCGGGGAATATGGCGTTCAAAAACTAGCTAAAAAAATCAATCTGCTCAATGGCAGAGAATATGCGACCGTCGCCAATCTGATCAAACCCGGGAGTTACAACAATGTGGATATGGTACCCAACACTGACTGGCAGGACCTGGTATTTCACAATGCAGCAGTGACCAGCCACCAGCTTTCGGCCACAGGCGCCACCAAGACCACGCAATATTATATCGGATTGGGATATTACAAGCAGGACGGTATCATCGACAAGTCAAATTATGAGCGTATCACCCTAAAACTTAACAACGTTTATAACCTGACCAAGTTTTTAAAACTCGGCAACAACCTGACTTTTGCACCTTACAAACAACAAAATGCGCCAAACGTCACCTACCAGGTTTACAGGGCTTTACCGGTAATCAAACCGTATCTTCCTGATTCTCTGGGCGGGGGCTTTGCCGGGGTGACAGGCGTTGGCAATCCATTGGCAGACCTGGCTTATTCTAACAATTATAACAAAGGCATCCGAGCGGTCGGGAACTTCTTCCTCGAAGCCAATTTCCTGAAACACTTCAGCCTAAGAACAAGCTATGGCCTCGACGGTTTGTACAACCAGGCAGTGAGTTTTACACCCGCTTATGCCGTTCTCATGGCTGATGGAACCGCGTCCATGCAAAACAATACGCGCAGTGATCTTTTCAAAGGCAGTAACACCAACATGACCTGGTTGTGGGAAAATACTTTGAGCTACAATCAAACATTCGGGAAACACGCCATTGATGCAATAGCCGGATTTACTGCACAGGAGGCAAGTTCAGAGTACTTTGCCATCTCAGGAGAAGACATCTTACGGGATGGGAAGGATTTCTGGTATATGAACGGAAATTACCTTTATATCGCAAACAAATATGATCATTTGAAAGACCTGGGCAATGGTGTTGATGACAACCTGAATTATGCCATGATTTCATATCTCTTCAGGGCGAATTACACTTATAACAGCAAATACATCCTGACGGCAACCTTCCGTCGTGACGGCTCTTCCAAGTTTTACAAAGAGAACCGTTACGGGAATTTCCCTTCCTTCGCTCTAGGCTGGAACTTGTCTAAGGAAGATTTCATGAAAGACATCCCTTATCTTTCAAACCTGAAGATCCGAAGCAGTTGGGGAAAGATCGGGAATGAAAAGATCCCTTACAGCGACCGCTTTTCTCTCACACAAGACCTCCTAGCCGTGTTTGGGATCGGAGACCTCTCCTTCCCGGCTGTATCCTATGCCAAGAATGGAAATCCTGACCTGAAATGGGAGACTACAACTCAGACTGATGTCGGAATTGAATTTGGGCTTTTTAACAACAAGTTTACAGCTGAACTCGATTACTATCACCGGATCACTGACGACATCCTCGTTCAGCTTTCAACACCCGGACATATGGGAAATGGCCTTGGCCAAAAGGTCCGTTACAATGCAGGACAGGTGCTTAACAGTGGTTTTGAATATAACCTCAACTGGCGCGAGAAAATCGGTGACTTCAGCTATAGCATTGGATTTCTGGGATCAACGGTACATAACGAAGTTCTGAGCGTTGGTGGGAATAGCGGCGTTGACTCCCTTCTTTATGGCGGCGACTACGCAGGCTTCCTGACTCAAAGCCGCGAGGGCTTGCCCATCGGATCTTTCTGGGGATATCAGACCAATGGAATCTTCCAGACCCAGGCCGAACTTAATGCCTACCCACATGATGGACAGGCCCAGGTAGGTGACCTGAGAAGAGTTGACATTAATAAAGATGGCGTGATTAATAGTCTTGACAAAACAAACCTTGGCTCCCCTATTCCTACTTTTATCTTCGGATTTAATGGTGAACTAGGATACAAAAACTTCGATTTCTCTTTTAGCATTCAGGGCCAGACAGGAAATAAAATCTTTAATGCAAAAGAAATCGTTCGTCCTGATCCCTACAACTTTGAGAACCACATTCTGAATGCCTGGACAGGACAAGGGACCAGCAACACTGAGCCCAGGGCTACAAATGGTGGTTATAACTACATCCCCTCTGATAAGTATATCCAGGATGGCTCATTCGTCAGACTCAGGTCTGTGGTCTTTGGATATACACTTCCTAAGTCAATTTCACAAAAAATCTATGCCAGCAGCTTGCGATTTTATGTGAAAGGCGATAACCTGATGACCCGGACCAAATTCACAGGATACTCTCCTGAAATTGCCAGCCAGGATGTACTCTCCAATGGCATCGACATGGGTGTATATCCCATCAGCGCCATTTATTCCTTTGGTGTTAATTTGAATTTCTAGCCCCATGAAAAAGATACATATCAACATAGCCGTATTGGCAATACTCTTGTCAGTTCCCTTTTCAGGATGTGAGAAATTCCTGGAAAAGAATCCACAAAATGCCTTAACACAGGCATCATTTCCTGTCACAGCGAATGATGCCCTGCTTGCTACCAATGCAGCCTACTCGACCCTAAGGAATATCAATTATCACTCAGGCACATTCCCTATCCTGGATATCATGTCGGATGATGCCCGCAAAGGCAGCAACCCGGGCGACCAGGAATCGGTGATCGGACCCTATGACAATTTTACTTTTACGACCACTGGGCAAGAGCTTTCTTCCTGGTGGGCGACCTTGTATGAAGGTATAAAGTTCACAAACGTTGTCATCACCAAGGTTCCAGGAATTGAGATGACAACAAGCCTGAAAAACAGGTATCTCGGCGAGGCCCGGTTTTTACGTGCTTTGTATTATTTTGACCTGGTAAGGGCCTGGGGCGGTGTTCCCATCGTAACCACACTGAGCCCGCCACTGAAACTCCCAAGGTCATCACAGGCTGAGGTTTATAGCCTTATCGTTAATGATCTTGAGTTTGCCATTGAAAATCTATGCGAGAAAAGCGAACTCCCTGCATCAGAACTTGGACGAGCTACCAAAGGTGCTGCAAGGGCATTACTTGCAAAAGTATATCTGTTTCAAAACGACTTTCCGCAAGCCGAAAAATATGCAATGGATGTCATCAACGCCAACAGTTATGGCTTAGAACCTGTATTTACTGATGCGAGTGGTGTTTTGGGCGAACATGGTATTGAATCTGTCTTTGAGATCGGGGCAGCAGGAACAGAAGGGGTTTCAGGGAGTCAGTATGCCAATGTGCAGGGTGTCCGTGGCACCCCAAACCGTGGCTGGGGCTTTAACAGGCCAACACCCAACCTCAGGAGTTCTTTCGAAGCCGGCGACCCCAGGATGAAAGGGTCGATTATCGACCTGGGCGATGTGCTGGATGGCTTCACCATCCTGGGTGATGGGAATACACCTGACATAAGCATGGATCCTCAGGGCAACATTCTTGAAACTGAATGCTATAGCCGGAAGGTATGGACACCCGGGAATGATGTCCCCAGTCAATGGGCCCACAATCGGAGGATATTGCGCTATGCCGACGTTTTGCTCATTGCAGCTGAGGCATTAAACGAAAACAACAAGCCGGGAGAAGCATTGATTTATCTTAATAAGGTAAGGCAACGTGCACGCCAGGGCAACAGCGCTATTTTACCCGACATCACCACGACCGACAAAGCGGCCCTTAGGGATCTTATCCTGGATGAGCGGAGACATGAGCTTGCCCTTGAGGGTCATCGTTTCTGGGACCTGGTAAGAACAGGAAAGGCGCAGACTGTGCTTGCTCCACTCGGATTTGTTCCCGGGAAAAATGAACTTTTACCAATCCCTCAAAGTGAAATAGACCTTTCCCAGGGCACCTTGGTGCAGAATCCAAACTGGTAATATTCAACATACAATCCATCAAAAATCAATACAAAATGAAAAAAAATCTGTTTATTGTTAGTGCGCTGCTGATATCGGTAGCGATTATGTTTGGCTCAACAAGCTGTAAGAAGGACTCAACAACCACTACTTTTGGATTACAAAAACTCTTGTGTGGTAACATCGACCTGAATGGTGCAACAGCGCCAAACAACATTCCTGCAAAACCAACGATTGATGCTTATTTTAACAATACCATTGATGCAGCAACGGCGACCTCAACGAACATTACCCTGGTAAGGGATTATGACAATGCAGTTGTAGCTTGTACGATTACTGTCAACGGTTCTATTATCAGCCTTGTTCCCAATGAAACGATGGCAACTGGTGCCTTGCATAAATTAACCTTTTCCACTGGTTTGAAATCGGCAGGTGGATCCTCATTAGGAGCGGCCATCGTCAGGACATTCTCAACTGATGGATTTTTCGCACCTTCAGGCATGGTGGCATACTGGAAATTCGAAGATGACACGAAAGATGCTTTGGGAACTTTTAACTCCAGCGCTGCTATCGACATTACATATGTTGCCGGCAGAAAAGCTGCTGCGGGAAAAGCATTAAATTTCAATGGAACTTCAAGCATCGTCGAAATTCCAAACGGCGACCAGCTCGAATCCCCTAACTTCAGCCTTAGCTTCTGGGTTAAAGTTGACACCAGCTCTCACCCTCAGGGTAATTTCGTGATCGGTTTAGGCGCTTATTATGGGTTCCAGTTCGAAATTGGCGGAAATAACTGCAAATTAGCTGCTTCCTATACTTACCAGGGTGGTGGTGACACCACGTTTTCTACAGATAACTTCTGGAATGGCGATGGTAAAACTAAGGACAATGGCGGTTACCAGGGATTTACGGTCAACAAAGACATGACTACTACAGGTGGAGTTAACTCACTATTCCAGCAAAAATGGGCTCATGTAGTCTGTACCTATGATGTTGCCTCAAAAGTTGGCAGTATATACATCAACGGGGAAATTGTGAAAGCCCAGGATTTCAACCTTTGGCCGATCACCGACAAACAAATCAAATGCACCGGCATGAAATATGGCGGCCACACACCTGATGTTGTGAATGAACTTGCTTTCGGATTTATCCAATCCAGGGCAGGTACGATGTGGGATACAGAGCCATGGGGCGGTTATGCTCTACCAGGGGCCAACCACTTCAAAGGGCAACTTGACGATATCAGGATCTTTAACAAAGCTGTTTCTGCAGCTGAAGTTCAGCTAATGTATGATTCGGAAAAACCATAATGTGCTTATTCATTAATTTTTCCAGGGAGGGTTCGGGTTTCCCGAACCCTCTTTTTCATTAATCTATCCCATGAAATACTTGTCCCGAATCATTTACCTCATTTTAGGCCTGTTGGTGCTATTCTCTTCCTGTAAAAAGGATAACAACAATAGCAATACAGGAATCCTGCAGCTGGGCAGTATAAAAATCGGCAGTAAAATTCTTGATCTTCAACAGACGACGAACGACATTGTGATTGATCAGCCTATCTTACTCAGATTTAACAGCAAACTAGATACAAATTCTGTTCATACGAACGTCAGTTTAAAAAAAGACAATATCACATCCATCAGCTCAAATTTTTCTTTCCAGGATGATCGCTATACCGCTGTGATCACCCCACTTGTGAATCTTGAAAACGGGGCCAGTTATACCATAACTATGGGTTCCGGCATCAAAGGCTCCCTGGGAGAAAGTTTCCCGGGACTTGTCTGCACTTTTCATACCATCAGCGGGAAACTCAGCCTTACCTCGATCACCTTGAACGGCTTGGATTTCATGAGTCCTTTCCTCCCAAAAAACATTGACTATAACAACATAAACCTGAATATTAAATTTTCGCATGCACTCAATCCGGCTAATTATCAATCTTATTTCACCCTTATCGAGAATCCGGGCCTAAACTTCTCTTTATCTGCCGATAGCACTCTTGTCACGATTACCAACAACAATCCTTTAAAGAACTATTCCCATTATTATTTTACGATCTCTTCCATCCTGAAAGCTAAAAACGGATTTCCTTTTGCCGGGTTTAACAACAACTTCTATACAAAATTGGATTCCTCGATGAAATTTCCGCAACTCACTGATGATGAGCTTCTGACAAAAATACAAAACCAGACTTTTAAATATTTCTATGACTTTGCCCATCCTGTTTCAGGACTGGCACGTGAGCGTAACACCTCTGGAGAGATCGTCACCATTGGCGGATCAGGTTTTGGCGTGATGGCGCTCATCGTGGGGATGGAACGTGGGTTTATCAGCCGGGCACAAGGAATTGCGCAACTGACGAAAATTCTGAATTTCCTCGAGACCTGTGATCGTTTTCATGGAGCCTGGCCACACTGGCTGAATGGCACCACAGGCAAAGTTGTCCCATTCAGTGCTCAGGATGATGGAGGCGATCTGGTTGAAACTTCCTTTATGATCGAGGGCTTGCTGACGATGCGGCAATATCTCAACCCCCTTGACATTAGCGAGACGGCACTCATAAGCAGAATCAACGTCCTGAATCAATCTGTAGAATATGATTGGTTTACGCGCAACCAGAACGTTTTGTACTGGCATTGGTCGCCAAACAATGGCTGGGCGATAAATATGAAACTGGAAGGATACAATGAAACCCTCATAACCTATGTGCTCGCTGCAAGTTCCCCGACACATACCATCCCCGCAATTGCCTATACATCTGGCTACGCAAAGAATGGTCAAATTATGAACGGGAATTCCTATTTTGGCATACCGCTTCCTTTGGGCCAGCCTTATGGAGGGCCGCTGTTTTTCACGCATTATTCATTCCTGGGACTGGATCCACGCACACTGCAAGACCAGTATGCCGATTACTGGACTCAGAATGTCAACCAGTCACTAATCAACAATGCCTGGTGCGTGCAAAATCCCAATCATTATGTCGGTTACAGCAGCGCTTCCTGGGGACTAACCGCCAGCGACAATAAGGACGGATACAGTGCCCAATCACCCACAAATGACCTTGGCGTGATTACACCAACAGCGGCAGTTTCTGCCCTACCCTATACACCAAGCCAGTCGATGAAAGCCATCAGGCATTTTTATTATATCCTGGGCGACAGACTCTGGGGCCCCTATGGATTCTATGATGCTTTCGATGTAACCCATGATTGGTGGGCAGACTCCTATCTCGCAATTGACCAGGGGCCAGAGGTGGTGATGATTGAGAACTACCGGACAGGCTTGCTTTGGAATCTCTTCATGACATGCCCAGAGGTGAATTCCGGCCTGACAAAACTTGGATTTACACATTGATCATATTCAAAACTGATCCATGGAACTAAGTTCTCATAAAAACATCATCCGTATTATAATAATATGTTTATTATTTGGGGTCTCGCTTAATTCTACGGCAGTAAATTCGCATATTTCGGATGATTCTCTTCTTACACTGGTTGAATATCACACCTTCCAATATTTCTGGAAAGGTGCAGAACCCACGTCCGGCATGGCATGTGAGAGAATTCATATGGACAACATCTATCCTGAGCATGACAAAAACATAGTAACGACGGGTGGTACAGGATTTGGATTAATGGCGATCCTGGTGGGCATTGAAAGGAAATTTATTAGCCGTGAAGAAGGACTCCTGCATTTTTACAAAGTTGTTGATTTCCTGAATAAAGCAGATAGATTCCACGGTGCCTGGCCCCATTGGCTGAACGGGCAAACAGGCAAAGTAAAGCCTTTCAGCCCAAAAGACAATGGTGCCGATCTCGTTGAAACTGCCTACCTCATGCAGGGTTTGCTGGCAGTGAGACAGTATTTTATTGGGGGAAATAACGATGAAAAGCTTTTGGCCGCTAAAATCGACAAGCTTTGGCGGGAAGTCGAATGGAGTTGGTTCACCCAAGGTGGTAAAGATGTCCTTTATTGGCACTGGTCGCCACAATACCAATGGGCCATGAACCTCCCTATTCAAGGCTATAACGAATGCCTGATCACCTATGTGTTGGCGGCCTCATCGCCCACTTATGCCATTCCTGCCAGCGCTTTTCACAAGGGATGGGCCCGCAACGGGGCAATCAAAACCGATGCAGAGAAATATGGTTATAAGCTCTTCCTGAAACACAATGGCAGTGAAGAGTTTGGCGGCCCTTTATTCTGGGCACATTATTCCTACCTTGGACTGGATCCCCACCATCTCAAGGATCAATACACTGATTACTGGTTGATGAACAAGAACCAGACCCTCATCAACAGGCAATGGTGTATACTGAACCCAAAGCATTATAAAGGTTATGGAGCAAATTGCTGGGGCCTGACAGCCAGTTATTCCGTAGAATTCTACGCCGGGCATGCACCTGGAATTGACAATGACCTGGGCGTGATCTCACCGTCGGCTGCCTTGTCGTCCTTCCCTTATACCCCCGAATATTCCATGGAAGCCCTGAGGCATTTTTATGACGACCTGGGAACCAAGACTTTTGGGGAATACGGATTTTATGATGGCTTTAGCGAGCAGAAAAACTGGTTTCCAAATAAATACCTGGCCATCGATCAGGGTCCTGAGATCGTAATGATAGAAAATTACAGGACAGCTTTGTTGTGGCGTCTTTTTATGTCATCACCAGAGATCCCGAAGGGACTCACAAAGCTTGGAATTAATTACTAATTTTAGCACCATCTGACTAACAAAAACATATGAAAACACCTATTATTACCATTTCATTGCTTGTCATTGCAATGGCCTTTTTCAACTTTCAGTCTACCCAAGCCCAGATTCGGCCTGCTACAACAACAACAACAACGGATGTTGCAAAAATGGACAAAGCAGTTCATGATCTGATGAGCAAAATGACAATCGATGAGAAGATTGGTCAGCTGAACCTTCCATCTATCGGCTTTGACGTTACCGGACCGATCGTCAGCAAAGATGTCGAAGTAAACATCAAGAAAGGCATGGTTGGTGCTGTTTTCAACACATATACGCCAAATGCAATCAGGAAACTTCAGGACATGGCAGTGAAAGAAACCCGCCTGGGAATTCCTTTGATTTTCGGCTATGACGTCATCCATGGTCACAAGACAATCTTTCCCATCAACCTGGGCATGTCATGCTCCTGGGATATGAACCTCATTGAGAAAAGCTGCCGGATCGCCGCACAGGAAGCCACGGCTGACGGCTTGAACTGGACCTTCAGTCCAATGGTTGACATTGCCCGTGACCCACGTTGGGGAAGATGTTCAGAAGGAGCCGGTGAAGATCCTTACCTGGGCTCGAAGGTTGCACAAGCCATGGTAAAAGGATACCAGGGAAACGACCTTGCTGCTAATAATACCCTATTGGCCTGTGTGAAACACTTTGCTTTATACGGTGCGGCAGAAGCAGGCCGGGATTACAATACCGTCGACATGAGCTTGCAGAAGATGTATGAGTTTTATCTTCCGCCTTATAAAGCGGCAATCCAGGCGGGTGCAGGGAGTGTGATGAGTTCATTTAATGAAATCAACGGCATTCCTGCATCGGCGAATTCATGGTTGATGAATGACCTTTTAAGGAAACAATGGGGTTTCAAAGGATTCGTGGTTACTGATTATACAGCGATAAAAGAATTGGCCTATCATGGTATCGGGAAAGATATCAAAGCTGTTACACCAATGGCACTCAATGCCGGAATCGATATGGACATGGTTACAGAGGGGTATTTATTGTATCTCAAACAACTCCTGAACGAAGGCAAAGTGACACAAGCAACGATTGACGATGCCTGCCGCCGTGTGCTCGAAGCCAAATACAAATTGGGTTTATTTGATGATCCCTATCGTTATATCAGTGACGACAGGGCAAAAACAGAGATCATGACTCCGGCAAACCTTGCTACAGCACGTGAAATTGCAGAAAACTCCATGGTTTTGTTAAAAAATGACAAACAACTGCTTCCCCTGGCAAAATCAGGGACAATTGCCCTGGTGGGACCGCTCGCCGACAACAAACGTGAGATGATCGGCGCATGGAGTGCTGCCGGTGACTGGCAAAAGGCTGTGGGTGTGAAAGAAGGAATAAAAAATATCATCGGGAATTCAGTAAATGTTCTTTACGCCAGGGGCTGTAACCTGGTCACTGACCGTGTTTTTCTCAAAAGGATCAGTGGCGGCGACCAGGTTGATCCCCGCAGCGATGATGACATGATCGCGGAAGCCGTTGCTGTTGCTGCAAAGGCAGATGTTGTTGTCGCAGTCCTGGGGGAACCTGCCGGCATGACTGGCGAAGCCGCTTCACGCTCTGAACTGGGCATACCGGGTCGTCAGCAGGATTTGTTAAAGGCATTGCTAAAGACAGGAAAACCGGTTGTCCTGGTACTAATGAGCGGCCGCCCACTTATCCTAGAATGGGAAAACCAGAACATCCCGGCAATCCTGGAGGCCTGGCATGGAGGCACTGAAGCCGGAAATGCTGTTGCTGATGTGTTGTTTGGCAATTCTAACCCATCGGGTAAACTAAGCATGACTTTTCCACACAATGTCGGTCAGATCCCGATTTATTATAACTACAAAAACACCGGGCGTCCCTGGGATGGAGATCCGGAAGCAAAATATTACAGCCGTTACCTCGATGTCCCAAATGAACCCTTGTATCCTTTTGGATTTGGGTTGAGTTATACCAGCTTTAAATACTCTGAAATCAGTCTCAACAAAGCCAGTATGACCAATACTTCCCCGATTACATTCACTGTCAGCATTTCAAATACAGGTAAGTTTGACGGTGCAGAAGTTGTCCAGGTATATATCCGTGATATGGTTACATTCCCCACCAGGCCTGTAAAGGAACTCAAGAAATTTACGAAGGTTTTCATTAAAGCCGGGGAGAGTGCTGTTGTAAAATTTACACTCTCAGCTGATGAACTGGCCTTTTATAACGAGAAATTGCAACACAAGGCGGAAGCGGGTGATTATATGATCTTCGTGGGCGGAAATTCAAGAGATGTAAAAGAGACAGGCTTTATTTTGGAGTGATCGGGTGATCTTAAAGAACTGAAAATTTCCTGAGGGCATCTTTTAATTGCCTTGGACTCAGGAAATGAATGACTTGAAAGCCTAAAGCCTTCGCAGCCATAATGTTTACCTGGTTATCATCAATAAAAAGTGTGGTTTCAGGAGCTAATTGGTAACGACTGCTTATCAAATGATAAATGGCAGGCTCAGGTTTCACTATTTTTTCAGCCCCGCTTACGACGATGCCATCCATTGTACCTAAAAAGGGATAAAGCCCGAATGCAATCGGGAAAGTCTCCATCGACCAGTTTGTAAGGCCATAGACCTTGTATTTTTTTGCTTGAATCTCTTCAAGGATTTCAACGGATTCCCTAATTTCTCCACCGAGCATCTCAGGCCAGCGTTTGTGGTATGCCTCTATCTGATCACTATATTCAGGATGTTTCAATTTCAGATCAACCACGCCTTGCTCAAAGGGATAACCTTTGTCGAGCTCAAGATTCCATTCATTGTTACAGATATGCTCCAGGAACCATTCCATCTCCTCCTCCTCCTGGAAAATTTTCCTGAAAACATAACGTGGATTCCAGTCGATCAGAACGCCTCCGAGATCGAAAATTATTGTATTAATAACCATGTATCAATGAGAGGATTTGTAGTTTCAATCTATTTCTTGCCTAGCGTATAATCTCACTTATCACTAATTCAATGAGTTATAGTAACTGATTAGCTTGGCCAAACTAATATTGTCGTTAAATTTTATGTTCTGGATTTTCGCATAAGCAGCCAATTCGTCCTGGTGATCTTCAAGAAACTTAAGAACGTTCTTTTTTGTTGGCTTTACAAAAAAAGCCAATGATCCTGCCTTCTGAAGGTATACATTCTCATGAAGCAGGAAGCGATCATAAATATAACCGGCGCTATAAGGGGTTACCGGAGGATTTTTGGGCATGAAGCTTACATCACGACGTAAGAGTAAGTTGCATTTCCCTTCAGCAAGGATCTCAAAATAATCCTGACCGGATAATTCTTCGAGGACATAAGGCTGATAGACAAATTTTCTGTTATTGAATACCAATGCGCGCACTTTTTCAGGATGCATCAGGATCAGCGTGTCATTGACTGTGCGTATCTGCATTTGCTTAAAATAAATGTTATACCGATACTCCAGGTTATTCAGTGCGGTGTCACTTTTCAATTCCATAATCCCATGGGACCATGAATCCTCAAGAAAAGGGCTGCCCTCTACATATTCGCCCTGCTTGCCTTTATACCACTCTGTGGAACTCTTTGAAGATCTGAAGGCAAGGTCGTTCAAATCGATCATATACACGCTCGACCTTTGAGCCCATAAAGAGAAGTTAATTATTAATAGTACGGAGAGCAAGTAAAATCGCATGATGAAGTTTATGTTAATTATTCAATATTAGTTCTAAAGCAGCTTGGTATTCAGGCAGGGTGGCAAATTTATGGAATTATAATCTTTATCTTTGCTTCAAACACCTTCCGATGCAAAAGTATTTCATTCTGCTACTACTTTTTTTCTTTTTCATTAATACATCTGATGCACAGCAAAAACAAACACCAAAACTTGTTGTTGGCGTCGTCGTAGACCAAATGCGGGCAGAGTACCTGAACCGTTTCTTTGATCAATTTGGTGACAAAGGGTTTAAACGACTGATGAAAGAAGGATATCAATGTAAAGATGTTCATTTCAGTTATATTCCTACTTATACTGGCCCCGGTCATGCAAGTCTGTATTCAGGGACGACTCCCGCCTTTAATGGGATCATTGGGAATGACTGGTTTGATGAGGGTTCAAAGAGAATAGTGAATTGTGTTTCAGACTCCACAGAGCAGATCGTTGGAATCATTTCAAAAAGCCATGGAACATCTGCCCGTAAGCTTATCAGCACAAATATCTGTGATGAATTAAAGATATTTACGCAACAAAAAGCAAAAGTTATTTCTGTTTCCCTGAAAGACCGCGCTGCTGTTCTGGCAGCAGGGCATATGGCCAACGCTGCCTATTGGTTTAATTCAGATTCAGGAAGATTTGTATCTACTACCTATTATTTGAAAAAACTACCAGACTGGGCCCTCAATTTCAATAAAGACACAAAAAAATATTTACAAAACCCATGGAAACCCCTTTTGCCGGAAGCCTCTTATCCTATGAGTACTTCAGTAAAACCTGACTTCAGTTATCCAATGGCTAGCTTTTCAAACGTATATGCATCGCCTTATGGCAATACACTTCTTACAGATTTTGCAATCCAGGTTTTGCAAAATGAAAACCTTGGAAAAGGAAGCTATCCGGATCTGCTGGCTATCAGCTATTCGAGCCCGGATGCCGTGGGGCATACTTATGGTCCGCTGTCCAAAGAGCTCAATGATCTTTACCTTCGATTCGATGCGGACATGGCCCGTTTACTCGACGCCCTCGATCAGGCCGTGGGCAAAGGAAATTACCTTTTGTTTTTGACTGCGGATCATGGCGTGGCTGAAGTTCCTCAATATCTTATGGAATATAAGGTTCCTGCCGGATATGTGAATAATGCCGGCATCAAGACTGAGGCTGAGAACTATCTGAACAAACAACTTGGCGCAGGCAAATGGATCGACATAGAAATGAACGAGCAATTTTATCTCAACCGTTCCTTAATCCAGGAGAAAGGCCTGAAGTTAGATGATGTTCAAAATCTGCTGGCTGCCTTCTTAAGAAACCAAAAAGGGATCTTCCAGGTGTTTACTGCGACAGAAATGGAGACCCAGAGCTTTAACGAGCTGCTAAGCTCCATGTTACAAGCAGGATATATGCACAAACGAAGTGGGGATGTGCTGTATACCATGGAGCCAGGATGGACCGAACAGATGACTTACGGCACGACACACGGCAGCGGGTTTTCCTACGACACCCAGGTTCCTTTGTTGTTTTTTGGGTCCGGAATACACAAAGGAGAGACTTATGAATATCATGAAATTACCGACCTGGCTGCAAGCCTGGCCCTGCGGCTCGGCATCAAGTTACCAAACGCCTGTGTCGGCAAAGCGATCACAGGCATTTTGGCAAATTGACATTGATGTCGATAAAACATC